>Ga0209274_10000106_pt1 | contig 74508 bp, 51 predicted proteins | sample HubBroMetageREF1_FD_188343 | JGI IMG/M metagenome (GOLD analysis project Ga0209274, IMG submission 188343) | Reference soil microbial communities from the Hubbard Brook experimental Forest, New Hampshire, USA - Hubbard Brook CCASE Soil... | ecosystem: Environmental > Terrestrial > Soil >...
CTCTGCCTCGCCGCTGCGGTGCTAACCTTCTTCATTGCCGGTCTCCTTTATCTCTTGCGCTTCGAGCGCGTCGATAACTTGGGAGCGTACAGCATCCCGTCGGAGACCGGCCTTCTCATCCCATCTGGTTACAACAGTTATCATTCAGTCAGCATTTGTATGGCGCACATCTCACACAACCGCGCGAGCAAGGCCAGTTTTCTCCGGCTCGCCTTATTGTTGCTTTCGATAGCTATTGCGATGCTGCCGATGGCCACAGCCTCAGAGAATGCTGCGATCACGATTCGTAATGTGCGTTCTGGCACCGCAATTCTGCGCCAGCAACAACGTCTAACGTCTCTTGAAATCAAATCTGGCGCGGGGGCCGTTCAGCGGATCGCGTTTAGCCATCCAAGTCAGTATCGCCAAGGGAGCAACGCCCCTTATCAAGCGCAATTGATTGCGGAGAGCCCCAATCACTATTTGATTTTCACAGATACATTCGCTTCCAATCCGGGCAACGTTCAGGGCCTTTGCGGTGCGAGCGAGACGGGGGAGCGCTTTGTTCACGTAGTTGCTCTTGAGGGTATTCCACACGAAACTCTCTCCATCCTTATGGACAGTTGCCTACTCGATTTAGAGGCGACCTCACGAAGCCCAGAGTGGATCGCGAAGACTGATTCCGCTGGTTTTGTCGGGCGGCTCGTTCTCAGCTTCGAGCAGGGCACGCAGCCAGCCGTGGTCTACTACGTTGCGCCCGATGGTTCCGTCACGCGGCCAGAGACGGATCAGAGTTCTCCGAAACCCCATTAGTTGGCGTAACATCCCCATTTCACTCATTGCCCCCGGCGAGGGGGTTTTGAGTGTAATCGCTTGATTTCCCTACCCGGATGCCGCCTGACTTCCCTGCGGCGGCGAGAAGAGCCCTTCCGGAACCGCATTCGGCGAGCGGGGGTGCATATTCCATCCCGTGGTGTTCTCACCCCGTCAAACGTTTGACGGGAGAAGGGAAAGAGATGGTCCCAGAGACACCCCCCTGTATGTGTGAAGGTGTGGATTTCGAATTTGTGCGAGGCGCGTGGGGCGGGCGCGGCGAGTGGGGCCGTGCGCTCCGGGTGGAGGCAGCGCTCTGTTACTGCGGCGACTTGTCCTCCACCCGGATTCGCCTGTGGGTGGCGAAATGGCGAATTTCCATCGCTCAGCCCGCCACTACTGCGGCGGGGTGAGTGGCTTTTTCGACGGCGGCACACGAGGCGGTTGCGCCTGAGGGACTTTGGGAGTGATTTCGGGCGCGGCCGGGTGGGGAGCCGCCGAGTTCGAATGGCTTGCGACCCTTGCCTGCATCGCTGCAAAACGCTGCCGCATTTGGTTTGTCCGCTCCGTATCGTCCGCCAGTCGCACGTTCTCGAAGCCCCTCCGCTTGGCTACGATGCGGTAATCAAAGGATATGCTGGATGCTCCGCCGCCGAGTTCGCGGACTTCGAAGCCGCCGGCCGCCTTGCTGGCGACGTAGAGTCCCTTGCAGTCGCCATTCGGAGTGAGAAAAACGTGATAGGTTTCGCCGGTGTTGATGGTCGAGGCGAATGTCGGATCGAGAGAGATTGTCGCGGCGCCGCCTTTGAGCTGCCCCGATCCGAAGTCTTCAAACCAGTTTTCTGGCGATTGCATCGCATATAACGTGACGTCGCGATTAGTGCCCTCGCTGGCCACTACGTTAGCGAAGTCCCCGTTAAAGCAGTTTAGGGCACCAGAAACTATGAAAATGCAACCTCCCGAAGTTCCTTCTATGTACATCACAGCGGCGGTAGTATCGGCCGTTAGGTTGTATATCTCGGCGGTGGGTACCCCGTCGCCGTCGCTCCCGGTCGCAGCATTGTTGAGTGCAAGGAGGGCGATGCCAACGTCAGCCGTCGCCGCTACACCCGAGGCTTGAAGTCCTGGGCCCGATACGGAAATCGGAAAGCCTGCTGCCGATTGGTTCGTGTCGCCCCAGACACCGACGGGGAAGGTCCCCACAAACGTGCTGAACGTGTTGCTGTTACCGACCCCCACGCCGAGCACCCCAGCGCCTGCGGGACTCAAGGTGGAGCCGTACGCGCCGTTTGACAGTCCAGAGGTGGCGGTGTTGTTCCCAGACACGCTGCTTGTGCCTGCGGCGCTCGACTCGACGCTGATCGCATCGCTCGGATTCAGCGACACCGTGGCTGTGCTCCCGCTGGTCGAGACGCTGATCGGCGCTGTTCCCGTTACGCTGGTGATGCCGCCACCACCACCGCCCGAGCAACCCGAGCCGCAGGTGACTGTTCCTGAGACGTTCAGGTTGCCAGTCACCGTTACGCCGCCGGAAAGCAATAACGTGGGGGCCAGAATTTGGACGCTCCCCGTCGGCGATTGAAGTGTCATGCTACTCGACCCCTGAATGCTCAAATTACCCGTCGGGGACTGGATTTGCGTCGTGTTCAGGATTCCTGCGATGTTGGCGGTGGTGTGCACTCCCGTGGTGCCGATGTTGATGATGTTCGACTCACCCTTCGTTCCCTGGTTGCCGATGTCGATGTTGTTGCTTTCCGTCCCCGTGTAATTGCCACCGGCGAGGAAGCCGACCGCGATATTGGAACTACCTCCCGTTGCGCCGGTCTGCCCGAGCTGATAGAGCGCCGCGTTGCCAACGGCGGTGTTGTTGGTGCCCGTCTCGTTATAGCTCAGGGCGCTGTTGCCGAACCCGGAGTTGCCGGTGCCCGTCGTGTTGGCCCCGAGTGCTCCCTCTCCGAAGGCGTTGTTATTGTAGCCCGTCGTATTCAACTGGAGAGTGGCTTCGCCAAAGGCGTTGTTTTGGTAGCCCGACGTGTTGAACCTGAGCGCGAAGCCGCCGAAGACCGAGTTATTGTAGCCGGTCGTATTGTTGGTGAAAGAGCTGGCACCCACAACCGTATTTTCGATCGCGGAGCTCGTGTTCATGCTCATGTTCCCGGCTGAAGCTCCGACGAAGGTGTTGTAGCTGTTGAGACCGCCGGGGTAATTGTGCACGAAGGGCGTTTTCCCAAAAATGACCACCCCCGCCGTGCTCGATGTCGTGTTGGGAAGAGTGAGCGTTCCGGTAAGACTGACGTTGCCGGTGACGCTCTGGCTGCCGTTGAACGAGTTGGAGAGGAGAGTGGCGAAAGCGCCGGACTCCGTAAGCGGTATGAAGGTGCTGTTGGCGTAATTTTCGGCGTTGGCTTGGGCCGTATTCGCCGCGTTGGTAGCGAAATTTTCTGCTGTGGTGATGCCGGCGCTGAGGTCGGTTTGGAACGCGACCACGGCTTGATTGACGTTGAGAGTGACGTTGCCGCTTGTACCACCGCCGGTCAGGCCGGTTCCTGCTGTGACTCCGGTGATTCCTCCACCTCCCCCGCTACCGCAGCCGGTGCAAGTGCCCGTCACAGTTAGGTTGCCGGTGATGCTGGTGTTGCCGTTCACGGTGAAGTTTCCCGCATTGGACGAACTACCGAAGAAGTTGACCGAGGGCGTCGACTCGCTGGGGGCTTCGACATCCAACGTGGCTGCCGGCGCGGGCGTGCCGATGCCGACACGGACGTTTGAGGCTCCGTAGCCTATGCCATTGATGCTTCCCAGTACCAAAGCATTGCTCTCGCTTACAACGGCGTTGGAGCCGATGGCCGTGGCATTCAGAAGCGTTCCTGTGCTGAAAAAAGCGCCGGATCCCACTGCTGTGTCGTTGCCACTGGTCAGGTTAGACAGGTCGACTGTGTTTCCGGCATTATCGCCTATCGCGGTGTTGAAGCTGCCGGTGGTGACGGAGTGGAGCGCCTGGAGGCCGATGGCGGTGTTCCAGCCCCCAGTGCTGGAGTCGAGCGCATCGTTGCCGATGGCGGTGTTGCCGCCGGTGGTGTCAGCGATGAGCGCGTTTACGCCGACTGCCGTGTCGCCGAGTACCGAGCTGTTGGGGCTCCCGGCGAAGCCGAGGAACGCGTTCCCACCCCCGTAGGAGCCGAAGGCGAAAAGATTGCTTCCAATCTGGTAGCTGCTGCCCGTCACCACCCCGGTTGCGCTCAGGTTCCCGTTCACCGTCTGAGGACCGGTGAACGTATTGATGCCAAGGGTAGCCGCAGTGCCGGCAATCTTCGTAGGGTTAATGTTTGCTGTTGCGGCAACGCTCGCGTCGCCGATCGGGTTCAGCGACACTGTGGCCGTGCCCCCGCTGGTCGAGACGCTGATCGGCGCCGTTCCCGTCACACTGGTGACTCCACCACTACCGCCGCCACCGCAGCCGGTGCAGGTGCCCGTTACGGTCAGGTTGCCCGTGATGGTATTGCCGTTCACGGTGAAGGTTCCTGCAGTGGGCGAACTGCCGAAGAAGTTGACCAAGGGCGTCCCGCTCGGGGCTTCGACATCCAGCGTAGCTGCCGGCGTGGTGGTGCCGATGCCGACGTTGACACTAGTGCCGCTACCCACGCCGGTGATGGCGCCCAGCACCAGGGCGTTGCTCTCGGCTACCTCCGCGTTGGAGCCGATGGCCGTGGCATTCGTGAGGGTTCCTGTGCTGAACGCAGCGCCGGCGCCCACAGCCGTGTTGTTGTTGGTGGTGATGTTGGAGTGATCGAGCGTCTGCCCGCTAGAACTGCCGACTGCCGTATTGAAGCTGCCCGTGGTGTTGCCAACGTTGTTTGGGTAGTCGTTGAGCGCATTGACGCCGAAGGCGGCATTGTAGCTGCCGCCGATATTCGAGTAAAGCGCGCCGAGACCACTGGCGGTGTTGTTGCTGCCGCCGACGTTGGAATAGAGCGCCGCACTACCGGTAGCGGTGTTCGAGTAACCCGTGGCGTCGGAGAAAAGTGCCTGGTATCCGACCGCAGTGTCAAAGTTGCCGGTGGTCAGCGCGGTGCCCCCCGCGAAACCGAGAAACGCGTTTTCGGCCAATGCGGAACCGAAGGCAAAGGGAGTTTCCCCGATGTTGAAGCCGGTGGCGGCGTTGATCGACCCGTTTACGTCCAGCGCGGCCCCGGGCGTTTGCGTGCCAACGCCGATATTGCCGTTCGTGCTCTGAAACACATTGGAACTGGTAACCGTATTGGGCGTAGTAGAGAACAGGGGCAAAGAATTTGGCGTGATCGTCCCCGTCTCGGTGATGCCGCCGCTTCCGCCGCTCACGTTGGAGCAGTTCCACCCACTAGCGCTCCAGACGAGGATCGGTTCGCTGCTGGTGCAAGGGGTCAGGGCCAGGTCGAGCGTGCCGCTCGTCCCACCGCCAGTCAGGCCGCTGCCACTGGCGGTCGTGATGCCGGTGAGCGTGCCGCCGCCTTCGGCGAACACAACATCCAACTCCGGCGAATGGCTGGTAACGGTGTTTTCCTTAGTATCGAGAGCGAAGACCGGCCCAGTGCGGCTCGCTACCAGCGCGATCCCATCATTCGGTGTTCCATTGAGCCACGCCACCAACGCAGGAGTGATGTTGATATTGATGTAATTACTGCTATTTGCACTGGTTAGTGTTATGCCGGAAACAATCGGGGCTCCCAGCGGCGGCGCGTTGTTGTAGGTGATGGTGTCCTCCGACCAACTCCCGTTGATGAAGTACACGTCAAAACTGCCGTTGGAAAGGGTTACCGCGTCGATATATAACTTCAGCGTGGCTTGGGCGACGTTGGCGCCGGTGTAGCCGGTGGGAATCGCCGACAGATCAAACTGAATGTAGGCCGTGTCGTTGGTGCCCTCCCCGACGAAGAGGTACTCCGACCCAGCGTAGTTTTTGGTCGGCTTGGCACCGTTAGTGTAGGCATTGCCGCTGGGCGTAAATTGCCCATAGGCGCTTGGCGACAAACATAGGGTGGAAAGCAACAGTACCGCCAACCGGGTCTTTGAGTTCGTCATGGCACGCTCCAGATGTCTTTTCCTCCAGTCAAACAGAGAGGTGACCTCGTGCGATATTTAGTCGCTCCTCAGATCACAGCATTCTGCCGAGAGTCAGGAATTGCTTCGAGGCTGTCGGGATCAGCCAAATTCGCGCGCTAAAGTAGCATGGACGTGGCTGCACGCGTCCAGAAAAGAAGCTGAGTTTCTTATGAGGATGCAGGTGGTTGTTTATCCACTACTTAGACGAGATAACCGCCGCCTCGACTCGCCGTAAACGCCGGTGTTGCCAACCGTTTCTACGGGGGGTAGAATCGTGCGCCAAAGAGCATTCTGTTCCTCTCCTTGCTTATGCCAAGGCTAGGAGCGCTGCACGGCCTATTGCGCGCGACGCCGGATATGGGAGTGACGAACCTCAAGAACGGGATCCGAACATTTGGTCCTTTCGCGTTCGATCCTGATTGCGGCGAACTTACCCGTAACGGATACAGCGTCCGACTCCAACCGCAACCTGCGCTCGTGCTGGTTTTGCTGACGGATCAACCGGGGAAGCTCATTTCCCGGGAAGAAGTGTGCCGTGCGGTCTGGGGAGAAGATACTCACGTCGATTTTGAACTGTCGATTAATTACTGCATCCGCCAGATTCGCTCCGCATTGCGGGACGACGCGAGCAATCCCAAATATCTCGAGACCGTCCCGAAGCGCGGCTACCGGTTTCTTGTCCCTGTAGAGATTTCAACGAGGAACGGATCGCGACTGGGGACAGAAGCGCAGCAAGAAGCTGGGAATGAAGCATCCCAGGAAACTCCTACGAGCGCGCCCGCGCCGATTGGCAAGCACCGGAGTCGCGTGAAGGCCCTGGTTTTGTCATCAGTCGTAGTGGCGCTAGTCGCTTCATCGGTTGCGTGGCTGAGCCATCGCCGTAAAACGCTTCCGTTTCGCGCCAGTGACACGGTCTTGATCGCCGACTTCGAAAACCAGACCGGGGATCCGCGCTTCGATAATGCGCTACTGACGGCTTTCACGGTGAGTATCGGCCAGTCGCGGTATGTGAATGTGTTTCCGCGCAGCCGGTTGGAATCGGTGCTGAAGCGGATGGGGAAGTCGGGCACAGAGCGGACTACGATTCCGCTAGGGCGGGAGATATGTGCTCGCGAACATATCCGCGGATTGATTGCAAATACCATCACTCGAACCGGACAGGAGTTCGAACTGACGACCGAATTGATCGATCCTGAAACCGGAGCCACGGTTCGCTCCTATAAAGGACACTCTTACGGCGAAAATCACATTCTTGAAGCCCTAGATTCCATTGCCGTCCGAGTCCGCGCCGACCTGGGCGAATCGCTTTATGAAATCCGTCAGGCCGACCAGCCTCTACCTCAGGTCACAACAACTTCGCTGACCGCCTTGCGGGAGTATGCAGAAGCCTCGTCGCTCTGGACGCATACCCAATACGACGATGCGGTCACTCTGTATAAAGCTGCCATCGAACTCGACCCTGATTTCGCCATGGCGCACGCGGCACTGGGGCGGGCATATTGCAGTTATATCTACTATCAAACGGATCTCGGGCGCAAGGAGTATGAGAAAGCGCTGGCCCTTCCGTCGCGACTATCGGACCGCGAAAGGATGATCATCCAGACCCATAAAGCCCTTGACCTGGACCACGTGCAGGAGGCAGAGGCTTTGTATCGGTCGTATCTGGAGGTCTACCCGGATGATTGGGGGATGCTCAGGGACTACGCCAATCTTTTGCGTAAGCACGGCTCCATTGCGGAAGCCATTGAGAAACACAAACGAATCCTTGCGATCGCGCCGGACGATGACCGCGCCTGGATTGAGATGGCGACCGCATATTTGGGGCTGGGAAATTTCTCTGCGGCTGTGCAGGCGTATTCGCATGCTGTTCAGATCGAGCCGAATTGGTTGGTCTCCGGCAACATCAATCGTGAGTATGGCATGGCGCTGGTTGGCAATGGTGAAGAGCAGAAGGCGGTTGCGGTTTTTTCGGCCCTTCTGGGGAATCCAGCCAGGCGTGCGGACGGTTTGCGTTCTTTGGCTCTACTTGACCTTTACCACGGCAGGTACTCCAAGGCTCAAGTTCGCCTTCAGGAAGCTCTGCAAATCGATGAAAACAGCCATAGCATCTTTCCGGCGGCGCGCACGCACTTCCTTTTGGCGGTGGCTGCAGAAGGCGTAGGCAACAGCCATATGCGCCTTCAACAACTCGATGCTGCAGCAGCCAATCTCAAAAACATAGGGCCTAAGGTCGAGTGGGGATCAATAGTCGGCCAGGAATATGTTCGTGCGGGCGCACTGGCGAAGGCAGCAAAACTCGCGGCATTTATCACTCCGTTGGAAGACGCTCACGATAACGAGCAACAGGGCTACGTGCGTCTTCTGAGCGGAGCCATCACTGCAGAAAAAGGAGAGATAGAGAAAGCTGTCGTGGAACTGACACTAATTACCGATCCTACGTATGGTCAGTCCGTGAACGGTCTCGCTGTCGAGACCGTAGCGCACGCTTACCAACGGGCGGGCAATCCGGACCAAGCCATCGTTTGGTATGAGAAGATCGCCAACCCCCTTGGGCCACTGGCTTTCTGGGAGCCCCAACAACGATGGGCATCCTCCCGCTACCAATTGGCGGTGGATTATCAAGCGCACGGGCAGACTGAGAAGGCAAGGCAAACGCTGGCGACGCTACTGGATTCATGGAAAGAAGCGGATGCCAACCTTCCACTGCAGAAAGCAGCCTTGCGGTTGCACGCCCAGCTTGTGCAATGACGTTTGTATTGCGCCTAATAAGCACTTGGCATGTTGGTCGAGATGCTGGCCCGCTTCGCAGCGAGCATGAAGCGGGAGAACATGGAAGTTATGGTCAGCAGTGCCAAAGCCAAACTCCTTGAGTTATTCAAAGCCCGTAACAACTCTCTCGCTGAGGGCGCGGCGGAACCCGATCAGCTTTCTGATCGACCGAATGCGATCCCACACGAATCCGATAGAAGCGTGGAATCGAGTGAGGAATCCGGACGAAGGCAACCGCCATTCCCGTCTGTAGGCGAACGCCATTCCGCTGGACCGCCGGATCATCGCCCATCATTAAACTCCACGAGCCAGCCGCCTCCAGCGTCGCCGGTCCCAGATCGGGGCGGAGAGTCGCCGCCCTAGCCGACTGCCCTCGTTCGGATTGCTTCCACAAAGCAACCCATCGAACTGTGTGGCCATGCCATGGACAGCTGTCTGGTTCGATGCAGGTCGAATTCTATGAGTGTATGTTGCTGTTGCAGAATGAGATGCAAGTCGCGGACACGCCAGGCTTGGAGGTTCAGAAAAACCGTACTGCGGGGTTCGAATCCCTCCCTCTCCGCCACACAGTCTGAAGTGCAGAGAAATCCAGCTGGATTGCTCTGAGAGTCACTGAAAAACGCCGCAAATCCGCGATAGTTGCCTTCGGAGTGGACCAGAGAAAGTGTCGCTCTTAACGTCGCGGGCGAGTTTTCTCGCCTTTTTCTCTGAAGGGCAGATTAGCAGTCCGGTTTCCGCGACTCCTTTAGGCGAATGCAATGCGATCACAAATCGATGCCGTGGCGAGGGCGACTTGATTTGTGGACCATTCGTACATAAAACGACCGGCAAAAACCAGTGCGACTGAGCCGTCGTTTTTCTGATGGTGCCTCGCAGTAGACTTTGGGTGTCACTGTGATCCAGCCGTTTACGGCGACGCGCACCCCACCCGTTAATATGAAGAGGAAACTCCGCCCTGAACCGGATTCCGTCCGAATCTAGCCTGGAACCGCAAGGTGTCTTTTTGCAGCGAGAGATCGGCATCCGCGCTTTTCCACAACTCCAGCAGGGTAGCGAGAGTCTGCCGTGCCTTGTCCGTCTGGCCTCGCTCTTGATAATCGATCGCAAGTTGGTAGCGCGCGGATGCCCATCGTTGTTGCGGCTCCCAAAAAGCCAGCGGCCCAAGAGGATTGGCCAGCTTCTCATACCAAACCATGGCTTGATCGAGATTGCCTGACAGTTGGTAAGCGTGCGCTATGGTCTCGGTGGCCAGACCGTTCACAGACCGCCCATACGTGGGCTCCGTAAGTAGCTTCAGTTCCATGACCGCCTTCTCTGTGTCCCCTTTTTCCGCAGCGATTGCTCCATGCAGCAGATGCACGTAGCCCTTTTGCTCGCTGTCGTGAGCGTCGGCCAAAGGGGTGATAAATTCCCCGAGCTTTGCCGCCTTCTCCATCGCGCCGGCGCGGACATATTCCTGTCCGACAATCGAGCCCCACTCGACTTTGGGCCCTCTATTCTTGAGATCGGCTGCGGCAGCGTCGAGTTGTTGAAGACGGGTGCGGCTATCGCCTCTGCCTTCTGCAACCACCGCCAACAAGAAATGGGTACGCGCCGCGTTGAAGCGGTCGTGGCTTTTTTCATCGAGTTGCAGAACCTCCTGAAGACGGCGTTGTGCTTCGGAATACCTGCCGTGATACAGGTCAAGAAGAGCCAGGGAGCTTAGTCCTTCCGTACGCTTGTCGGGCCTCTTCAGAAGATCCGAAAAAACGGTAACCGCCTTTTGCTCTTCGCCATTGCCGACCAGCGCCATTCCGTATTCACGGTTGACATTGCCGGAAACCAGCAGACTGGGCTCGATCTGAAATGCCTGGGAGTATGCCTGCACAGCTGCAGAGAAATTCGCCAGCATCGAGTATGCAGTGGCCATCTCGATCCAAGTGCGGGCATCATCCGGGGCGAGGGCAAGGATTCGCTTGTGTTGCTCGATAGCATCCGTTTCACGCCCGTGGCTGCGCAACAGATAGGCGTAATCCCTGAGCATGCTCCAATCATCCGGGTAGGTTGCCAGATACGATCGATAGAGACGGTCAGCTTCTTCCACGTGGTCAAGGTCGAGTGCTTGATGGGTCTCGATTATCATCCTTTCGCGTTCCGATAGCCGCGACGGAAGAGCCAGAGCTTTTTCGTACTCCTTTCGTCCCAGGTCCGTCTGGTAGTAAATATAACTGCAATAGGCGCGCCCCAATGCGGCGTGCGCCATGGCAAAGTCAGGATCGAGTTCGATCGCGGTCTTGTAGAGAGCGACCGCATCACTGTATTTCGTGTGATACCAGAGGGACGAGGCTTCCGCATATTCCTTAAGGGCGGTCAGCGAAGTAGTTGTCACCTGAGGCAAAGGCCGGTCGGCGTGCTGGATTTCATAAAGCGACTCGCCCAAATCGGCGCGCACTCGGCTGGCAATGGAGTCGAGGGTTTCTAGGATGTGATCTTCGCCGTGGGAGCGTTCTTTATAGGAACGAATCGTGGCCCCGGTTTCCGGGTCGATCAATTCCGTTGTCAATTCGAACTCCTGCCCGGTACGGGTGATGGTGTTTGCAATCAAGCCGCGGATGTTCTCTCGTGTACAGATGTCCCGCCCCAGCGCGATCGTAGTGCGTTGGTTACCTGACCTTCCCATCCGCTTCAGTACCGACTCCAACCGGCTTCGCGGAAATACGTTCACGTAGCGAGACTGGCTGATACTCACCGTGAAAGCAGCGAGTAGCGCGTCATCAAAGCGCGGATCCCCGGTCTGATTGTCGAAGTCGACGATCAGGACGGTATCGCTTGCTCGAAGTGGAAGAATCTGCCGGCGATAGACCAGCCACCCAACGGCGCTCGCAGCCAGTAGCGCGAATACCACGGCTGACAGAGCCAGGATTGTCACGCGGCTCGGTTGCGTGATCACCGGTCCGGATGCCGTCGAAACGGATTCCAGCGATGCTGCGCTATTCCCTGCGGGATGCCCTTCCATGGTGACCGGCGATTCTTGCCCGTTCGAAATCTCTACCGGCGCCAGAAACCGATATCCACGTTTCGGGATGGTCTTAAGATATTTCGGCTTGCTCGAGTCGTCCCGCAATGCGGAACGTATCTGGCGGATGCAGGAATTGAGTGACTTTTCAAAGTCGACATGGGTTTCTTCTCGCCAGACCGCGCGATAGATTTCTTCCCTGGGGATGAGCTTTCCCGGTTGGTCCGTCAGTAAGGCCAGCACGAGCGCAGGTTGAGGTCGGAGCCGGATTCGGGATCCGTTGCATGTAAGCTGGCCGCCATCAGGGTCAAACGTGAAAGGGCCAAATGTTCTTATCGCGCTCTGGTTGAGTCCCGTCGCTCGCATACGAGCCAGATACCGTCCCAATAAGCCACTTATAGCCTTGGCATTAACTCAGGAGCGTGAGAAATGCCAAAGCTGGCTTGGCGCACGATTCTAACCTCTCGTCTTAGAGCTTGGCAACGCCGCCCTCCCGGTTCATCGGCCTCCGTGGCTCTGTCGGCAAATAACACATAAAACACTACTTATTTAATCACAAAAAAATCATCTTCTTATCTGATCGAGTGGCAGAGGGGTTCATGTTAATTTGTGACACCGCCGCGTGTGCTTTTCGGCAATTTGTCTGGAAACCTAACGACAAGCTGTTCACGGCGAGAGCGCTAAGTACATTGCGAAACGGACAAATTCTTGCAGCAAAGACTTAGGAAGCGAAGGATCCAAAGCCACAGGGAAGCGGAGGCAGCATGGGTTGGGTCAAAAAGCGGATTGCGGTTCACTACGCCTCGCCGGTTTCAACCGGCCTACTAAAGGAGACACAGCATGAAGACGAACGCTAATCACGAAACGGTTGCACGAATTGCTCCGCGGGGCCTGTTGCTTGTCGGCCTTCTTGCCACCGCGCTGATCTACGTCCGTTCCGGACATGCCCAGTCGACCGCGAAATTAGCGCCGGGGCCTGACCGAAAAACGCCAGCCGCTACGGGCAAGGCAGCCGCGCTTGTGTCGCCTGCTGCCAACCCTTCGCGGGCCGGTATGAAGACCGGCGTCAAAATCCATGGCTATTGGAAAATCGATGTGAAGAACCCCGACGGCAATCTGGCATCGCATACTGAGTTTGAAAATAGCCTGACGACCAATGATCCCAACGGGCTTAGTGGCGACGATGCTCTCGCACTCTTGCTCAGCGGGGGCCCTTCGTCGATCACGACGACTGACGGAACCGCGCAGGGCGCAAGTGCAATAGCAGCCGCGTTGCAGGCAGTCATCAAAACGCCTAAGACTGACGTCATTGACGACGTGAATATGCAAATACCCTACTTCGTGATGGGTGTCAACACGAACGGTTTCAACTACGTCGCGGGGCAACCCGACCAGGCTATCAATTATGTGCTGCCGGGACCGTGCGGGAATTCGCCTTGTGCTGGCGCAACTTCACAGTCGGCAAATGGAAACACGATCTCGCTAGCTACTAGTTTCGTTGCGAGTGCACAAAGCACGATTACCGAGGTTGGGACGTTCTTGTCGTTTCTGAACATAAAATTCACGGGTAAGCTCAGCAGTTTCAACTACACGGTTCCACTAGCTAACTACGCAAACTATACGTTTACCTCAGCAAACCTCGGGGCGCCGGGAAGTTGCGGTGGGCCGTCACAACCAGCATGCCAGGTTACGGTGTCGCCCGGCCAAACGGTTGCGGTAAGTGTGGTGATCAGTTTTGACTGACCCCCATCAACTGATCGTCTTAGCCGATCAATGACCACTTATTGCCGATCGACGCATGCCTGCGAAAGCACTCGTCGATAACGGCGCGAGGAGCGTCGGTGAAAAGAGAAGTGAGCCGCAAAGACGTGACAAGGAACGTCGCGGAACACGCCGTTGCCGCGGGATTGTGCGCCCTGTTGGTTCTGGGCGTTTCCGTTGCGACCTACGCTCAGAGCGTCACCTACGCGGGAGGCAGTTCGATTAGTCTGGGTGCGGGGCTGATCCAACCTAATGGCGTGGCGTTGGATGCGGTGGGCGATCTGTTTATCGCGGACGCCGGCAACAATCGAGTAGTTGAGGTTCCCTACCTCGGCAATGGCATCTATGGCACTCAGACTACACTCGCCACATTAGGCACGACGCCATACGGTTTGGCGGTGGATGCATTGGGCGATGTCTTTGTCGCCGAGCCCGATTCTAGTTTTTCCTGTGCCCCCTACGGTACGCTGGTGGAGATTCCGGCTGGAGGGGGGACCCCTACCGCTTTGTGCGGCGGATTCAATTCCCCGTTCGGAGTGGCGGTGGATATAGGCGGCGACGTCTTTGCCGCGCAACCTTTTTCCAATGACGTTTTGAGAGTCGTGACCGGTAGCAACTCCTGCTACACGGGCAGTTCGAGAGTGGGAAGCGGCCTGGATGAGCCGTACGGCGTGGCCGTCGATGCGGCGTGCGATGTTTTCATCGCAGATACCTACAACTCCCAAGTGGTTATGATTCCAGCCGCCGGTGGCACCCAGTCGACGGTTGGCAGCGGACTGAGTTATCCGACCAGTGCGGCGGTGGACGCAGCGGGTAATGTCTTCATCGCGGATACTGGCAATAATCGAGTAGTTGAGGTTCCAGCTGGCGGGGGCCAGACCACTGTCATCAGCGGGCTGAATTTTGGTGAGAACTGGCCCAGCACGGGCGCGGCTTCCGGTGTGGCAGTCGACGCGATCGGTGATGTCTTCGTTGCGAATACCGGCAACAACCAGGTAGTGGAAGTTCAGGCCGGTGGAGTGAGCTTCGGGAACGTCAACATCTGCCCTACAGGACAGACGACTCCCGTGCCCTGTAGCCTGACACATACGCTAGTTTTCAATATCAACATTAACGTGACGTTCGGCTCCGTGTCGGTCGTCACCCAAGGCGCACCAAACCTAGACTTCACGCTAGGCAGCACGTCCTGCACGGGTGGCCAGACTGCCGGGAATACCTGCACTGTTGCCGTTTCGTTTGGTCCAACAGCTGCCGGATTGCGCAAGGGTGCTGTCCAGTTAATCGATGCATCGGGCAACATTCTGAACACGACTCTGGTTCAGGGCGTGGGTCAAGGGCCACTCATTACATTTGGTCCCTATACCGGCAATTCGATTCCGGCCCCGCCGGGCGGTTTCTCTAACCCAACCGGCCTGGCGGTCGACGCTGCTGGTGACGTCTTTGTCGCCGACACTAACCACGGTCAAGTGGTAGAGGTGCCATTCCAAAATGGCGCCTATAGTGCCCCGATCGTCATTCCCACCGGCAGCTATACGCTTGGTCATCCGGGAGGCGCGGCGGTGGATGGGGCCGGCAATCTATTCATCGCAAATTCCGACTACGGCCAGGTGGTGGAGGTCCCGTACATTGGCGGGGCCTACAATGGATCTCTTGCGACCACCGTGAGCACTGGCTCGGTACAACTAATCCAGCCCTTCGGTGTGGCGGCGGATGGTGCAGGCGATCTCTTCATCGCCGATGGGCAATTCACCCAGGTACTAGAGATTCCAGCTGGCGGGGGCACACCGATTATGGTGGGCAATGGGCTGAGTCAACCTTACGCTGTGACGGTGGATGCAGCCGGCAATCTCTACATCGCCGATTCCGGTAACGCTCGGCTGGTCGAGGTTTTATACCCTAGTGGGAATCAGGTCGTGTTGGACAACACCAGCGGAAATCCCTATGGCGTGGCAGTGGACGCAGGTGGCGATGCCTTCTACACCGATCTCGACAATAACGGTATCGTCGAACTTCCTTTTGGCGGCGCTCCGTTTACCTTGCCCAACATTGGATTGCAGTTCCCAACCGGCGTAGCGCTCGATGGAGCGGGCGATTATTTCGTTGCGAATTCCGGCAACAACCAGGTGTTTGAAGTGCTGCGCTCGCAGCCGCCGCCGTATGGGTTCGGCTTTGCCAACACCGTGGTCGGTCAAGTCAGCAGCGACAGCCCGCAGTCGGTGATTGTCGAAAACGCAGGTAACGGAAGCCAGCCGCTGGCCGGAACCATAAGCGGCCTGGGGGGAAGTTTTCCCCAGTCGAACTCGGGCATGCCAGGCGCTTGCAGCTCCAGTTTCTCGCTGATACCGGGAGCGCTTTGCAGTCTTGGTATTAGTTTCGAGCCACTAAGTGCTACCTACTTCACGAGTAACGTAGTATTTACGGACAACAATTTCAATTCCACCCCCTCGGCCGTCCAAACTTTTGGACTGCAAGGAACGGGTACGTTAGCTCCCCAATTCATCACCTTCACGACGAACGCTCCTCCCAGTTGGCCAAACGATGGGAGCACCTTTACCGTGGCAGCCACGGCTAGTTCTGGTTTGCAGGTAATGTTTATCGCTTATGGCTCGTGCAACAACTCGGGCCCAACCGGCGCGACATTTACCATGACCAGCTCAACGGGGACGTGCACGCTGACCGCCAGTCAACCTGGGTCCGCGTATTGGGCGCCGGCGACTAGCCTAGAGATCACAAACGCAACGAGTGCGCCTCCCCCAGTGGTCGAGGTTTCAGTTAGCGAGACAAGTAATTCACCGGTTAATGTGTGCCCCCCAGGCCAATCAGGTCCTGCACCCTGCAGCAGCACCATCACGCTGAGCTACAACATCGCCGCTGCCGTCACCTTAGGATCGACCCCGTCGTCCGCCGTGTCTGTCCTCACGCAAGGCGCTCCCAACCTGGATTTCACATTGAGCAGCACAACCTGTACCGGCGAGCAGACTGCTGGCAACTCGTGCACGGTAATCGTGACGTTTTCTCCTCGCTTTCCCGGACTGCGGATGGGTGCGGTTCAGCTCATGGACTCTACGGGCAACGTGTTGGTTACGACGCCCATTCAGGGCACCGGCCAAGGGCCAGCTATTGCGTTCGCTTCCACCGCGCAAATCACGCTTCCATCTCCCGCCAATGGTTACAACAACCCAGACGGAGTGGCGGTGGATGGCACCGGCGATGTTTTCATAGCCGATGCCAACAACAACCAGGTAGTGGAGGCTCCTGCCGGCGGCGGCGTCCCGACCACGGTGGGAACCGGACTGAGCCAGCCGGCCGGCGTTGCAGTCGACGGTGCTGGCAACGTCTACATCGCTGATTCTGGCAACAACCGCTTGGTGAAGGTTCCGTATCTCGGCAATGGCAATTACGGTACCCAAACCATGGTGGGCAGCACGCTGAACCAACCCAACGGCGTGGCGGTGGATGGTGCGGGCGACGTTTTTGTCACCGATTCCGGCAACAACCAAGTGTTGGAGGTTCAGGCCGGCTGCTGCGTTCAGACAACCGTGGCCACGGGCCTCAACGGACCTTACAGCGTAGCGGTCGATGCGGCGGGAGATGTCTTCATTGCGGACACCGGCAACCAACAGGTGTTGGAATTTCCGTACGTGAGCACTGGGAACTATGGCGCTCCGATCACAGTTGCCAACAGCAGCAATGATGGACTGAGCAATGTGTACGGTGTCGCAGTGGATGCTGCCGGAGACGTCTTTATTACCGATACCTTCAACTATCGGGTCGTCGAGGTTTCTCCCCTAGGCAATGGGACCTGGGGCAACCCGACAAACGTTGGCAGTGGACTGAGGTACTCGTCTGGTGTCGCAGTGGACGCAACCGGCGATATTTTTATCGGAGATTCCGGCAATAACCGCGTTGTGGAGGAACCGCGCTCGCAGCCCCCAACGCTAAGCTTTGCCAACACGATAGTGGGCGGTACTAGCAGCGACAGCCCAGAATCGGTAACGGTACAGAATGTGGGAAACACGCAGCTTGGTCAGGTCCCACCTGGGCTCAGCGTCGGTCAGAATTTTATGCAGGTGCCCGGATCGGGCACTCCCGCGGATTGCACCAGTGCCTTCTCTTTGACTCTCGGGGCGACGTGCAATCTCAGTATCAGCTTTATGCCGCAAATGGCGGGACCGATCGCGAGTCAGGCGACGTTCACTGACAATGCCTTAAACGCCACGGCCGCGACTCAGAACATTACGCTGCAAGGCACCGGACTCGCCCCGCCGATTACGGTCAGCATCAACCCGTCCTCTACAACTGTCGGCTTCGGGGGGACTGAGCAATTCTCGGCCATCGTGACCGGAACCACGAATACCGCTGTGACCTGGACCGTCGAAGAAGGACCATCTGGCGGCATGATCTCCGGCTCCGGACTCTATACCGCCCCGGCAACACCGGGAACTTTTCACGTGATCGCGACAAGCAATGCGTCCGCGACCGCATTCGCCGTAGCCGTGATAACGGTAAGTAGTGCCCCGGCGATTACGATCGGTGTTACCCCGCCTTCCACAACTCTCGCTACTGGGAGTTCGCAGCAATTCACTGCCACCGTGACCGGAACTACGGACACGGGTGTGACCTGGAGCGTCGAAGAAGGTCCATCTGGCGGCGTGGTCTCCGGCTCAGGACTTTACACCGCGCCGGAAACTGCAGGCACTTTTCATGTGATTGCGACGAGCAACGCATCGCCGACCGCTAGTGCCATAGCCGTCATCACGGTTAATGCTGACGTTGTTGACGACGAGACAATTATGGTGAACGACGTGGTGACGATCACCCCTCTGATCAATGTGGCGGTTCCAGTTGCGTCTTTTTCCACCAGCAGCCTGGGATTTGGTAATGTAGGCGCTGGGGCAGTGGGAACGCAAGTTATTACAGTCTCAGACGCCGGCGAAGGTGTAACCGGACTCACGTTAAGCGGCGCGGAGATTTCTCCTGCGGGAACGCCGTTTGCGGTCGGACCGATTACCTGCTCAAACGGGGCGACATCCCTGTCAACTACTCTGCCATCGGGTGCTGCCTGTCTGGTCACGATCTCGTACGCAGCGCCGGCGTCTGGGCCACCGCCGAGTGCTACGCTCACATTCACGGACAACGCCGCCCTGAGCAACCTCGCGAGCATCTCAGCAGGTGGCTCGATCTATACGCAAACCGTATCGCTCAATGGCGCAGGCACGACCACGCCCCAACCACCCGAGCCGCTGGCGACTGTTCCGTTGAACGTCAACGAGACAATTATGGTGAACGATCAGCCGACAATAATGTAATCAGACCACCCCTCTGTGGATGGTTCATATCGCCCCTATGGCGATTTGGGCCTCGAACAATCTTTCAACTCGCTGGATGCCCAGCGCGAGGCCTGCGAGGCGTTTATCGCCAGTCAGCGGCATGAGGGCTGGGGGGCAATGGCGACACGTTATGACGACGGTGGCTACTCCGGTGGCACCATGGAACGACCAGCACTGCAACGTCTTCTGGAGGATGTAGACGCAAAGAAGGTGAACGTCATCGTCGTCTACAAGGTTGACCGGCTCACGCGCAGCCTGGCCGATTTCGCCAAGATCGTCGAAGCTCTGGACGGCCACAGCGTGTCCTTCGTTTCGGTGACACAGCAGTTCAATACCACGTCATCCATGGGCAGGCTCACCCTGAACGTTCTGCTTTCCTTCGCCCAGTTTGAACGAGAGGTGACGGGAGAACGGATCCGGGACAAGATCGCCGCCTCAAAGAGAAAAGGTATGTGGATGGGCGGCCCTGTTCCTCTGGGATACGACCTCGACGCACGAAAGCTCATTCCCAATACAAAGGAAGCTTCGCTCGTCTGCAAGATCTTCTCTCTATCCTCGAACTCGGTTGTGTTTCCAGATTGGCGGTACGACTTGTGCGGGAGAAAATCAGAAGCAAAGTCTGGCTAACCAAAGCTGGAACTCGGCTGGGAGGGAACCCCTTCGCGCGAGGCGCACTGTACGATCTTTTGCAGAACCGACTCTACATTGGCGAAATCCGCCATCGTGATCAGTGGTATGCCGGAAAACACCAGGGCATTGTCCCGAAGGAATTGTGGGACAAGGTTCAGGCGCAAATGAGTGGTAATCGCAAGAAGCGCCACGACCATATCCGGGAGCGATCATCGAGCCTGCTGACAGGTTTGCTCGCCGACGCGAATGGCAACCGCTTCACGCCGTCCTTTACCTTCAAGAAGCGTCGGAGATACCGTTATTATGTTTCGCAACTTGCCATCAAGAACCCTGCTACAAAATTCAACGGTCCGATTCGGCTGCCAGCGCGCGAGATTGAGAACCGAGTCACTGAGAAGCTACTCTCGTTCCTGAAATCTGACGCTGAAGTGTTCGACCGACTCGGCGCGGCCGCCGAGAGTCCCGCAACCAGCGGACAACTGGTTACGGCGGCCAGGAAGCTGGCTTTACGGTGGCCGTCGCTCCGCTCTGAAGAACGCCGCGATCTCCTAGCTTCTTTCGTCCGACGGATCATTGTCCAGGAAAACAATATCGAAGTTCTGATGAGTCGAGCAGACCTCCGTCAAGTGTTGGAGAAGGGCGACGACTTCGTTCCCGCCCATCTCGATCATCCATACCAGTCCATTCATCCCGACGACCTGATCTGCTTAACCATCGAAGCGAAGCTGCGCGCTCAGGTGGTGAAGTTCACCTGGTGATTCCTCCGCACTCAGGTGGAGTGCCCTCTCCACGACCGAACCCGGCGTTGATAAAAGCGGTGGCGCGAGCCCGCAGCTGGTACGAGAGAGTGCTAGAAGGCAAGTCGTCGAATCAAAGATCGTTGACCCTCCACGCCGGCTTGACGCCGCGGTACATCGGAAAGGTCTTCGGATGTGCATTCCTCGCACCCGACATCGTCGAGTCGATCCTCGAAGGACGTCAGCCTCGCGATCTGACTTTCAAGAAACTGTGCACCCACATTCCTTTGAGCTGGATTGGGCAACGCGCTCAATTTGGCTTCCCCGAGCAATCGAAACGGTTTGCCCGGGAATCGCGTCTGCAGTAAATCCTCCGGCTCCGCCAGGAATTCTTTACGGAATTTCAAACCTCTCCTTACAAAAGTTCCCTGATCAGGGAAAGGAATTCCCTGATACGCGCCTGTTAATTCCCTGTTCCGATTTGCGCTTCAAAAGATGTTTCCCCTCTGAAATGTGCGGCTTAGAGATAAGAAGTGCGGTTTTGGAGGTCAAAATCTTCAAAATTCCCTGTTAAATTCCCTGTTAGCAGGGAATTTGGGCAGAGAAAGGTTAGCGCCAGACTGCGCCCTCCGCCAGCAAGTCTGAACAGCAGAGAAATTCCGCCCCTGTTTACTCCGAAATCCGCGAAACATGCCCATTTTTCGCGATCTTTGCTCCTGCAATCCCAAAATTCCCTCATCTCCAGATACGGCGTTGCAACCCTGTTTGGCTACGGTATTCAGGTCCGCGTAGACCGTGGGCACCTCCTGTTGCAAGATGGAATCGCTGCTGACCGTCGCGAAATCAGACTTCCGCGCGTGGGGCACGGACTCAAACGTTTAGTTGTAATCGGCTCCGATGGGATGGTTTCGCTCTCCGCCCTACGCTGGCTGGCAGACCAGAAGGCGGCTTTCACTCTCTTGGAGCGTGATGGAAAGGTACTAGTGACAACCGGTCCTGTGCGCCCATCCGACGCGCGGCTAAGACGTGCCCAGGCATTGTCGAGTGAATCGGGGGTTGCTGTCGCAATCGCGAGAGAACTAATCGACAAGAAGCTGGCGGGGCAGGAGCGAGTTGCTCGCTACAAACTACTTGCAACTCAAACCGCCGACACAATTTCTCGATATCGGAAGGATCTAGTCAATGCAGATACGCCCGAAGCCATTCGCCAGTTTGAAAGTCTAGCGGCGGGCGCTTATTGGGCCGCATGGCGTACGTTGCCAATCAATTTTCCAAGGAAGGACGAGCCACGCGTGCCCGCTCACTGGCGCGTTTTCGGCACTCGGGTTTCTCCTCTAACGGGGTCCCCTCGCCTCGCGGTCAACCCGCCTAATGCCATGCTCAACTTCGTTTACGCCATCTTGGAAAGTGAATCCATCAGCGGCGTCCTTGTCGCAGAGAAAGCCCGGATAAGACCCGGAAAAAACCCACTTCTCGCACCTTTGCATTCACCTCCGGCGCCGGTTCCGTCTTTGCCGCAAGAGCCGGCTGGCGTTTCTGGAGTACGTCGACGGCTGTTCTTCTTCCTCTCACGCTTTCGCTAAATCTCAGCCGCTAATCTCAGTGACTTTTTCAACACCCACGCCTGTTATCGACAGTCTGAGGAACACGAAGCGGCAGACCCCAAACACTTTTCAAGTACTCTGCAGTCTGCCTTCCCATTTTCGCAGTTGCAGAAGGTCAGCAGCCACCCTGGCGGGACACTCCCACGCTGTAGTACGTATTCGCCGAAACCGCTGAGGCCGGAACGTCGATGATTCCATAATTGCTTCCCATTATTGTGTTGGAGTGGACGTTATTTCCGGCAATGCAAACGAAATCGATGCCTTGGTCCTCGAACCTTATGGTGTTGTCTGTGACCGGTGCGACCGACGAGTCTACGGCTATCCCGACCCCCTCGCCGTTGCCCTCGATCGTGTTGCCGGTTACCGACATGTCATCGGATTTGAGAATGATTGCAGCCCCATCCTCGTTATAACCGTCAATTGTGTTTTTCGAAATGGTGCCTTCACTCCCGGATTCGATCCACATCGCCGTGGGCCCGCCCGTAATCAAATTGTCGCTTATCGCAGCGGTCAGTCCTCCAAAGAGCGCAATTCCATACAGTGTCTCTGTGTTGTTCGCACCTGGGTTCATGCTGTTTCCCTTAATCGTTACGCTCAACTCGGAGGTGCTGGAATTGGTTTCCGCAGCCAATGCTGCAGTGTCGGCCTCCGCAATGAAACTGTTCTCCAGGGTTACCGAAGGTGTGGCACTGCCTCCTTGTAACCACACCCCAACACCGAATCCGTTTCCGACGTGCGCGACGCTCACCATATGATTCATCGTCCCGGGAGTGTTTTGGTACAAGACGCCAGCGTAATGCGCATTGGAGGGGAGGTAGCCCGAGCCAATCACGTTCAGGTTGGTAAGGTTAACCTCGCCGCCCGCATTGTCCACCCACACCTGCGCGGCTATGGGAATCCCGGAGTCGGTAGTGGTGGTCACCAGACCGCTGCTCGGGGGTTCGATATTGACGTCCGGCGTGCTGCCATCGGAGATTCCCTCCACTGTAACCGGGAAGGTGATCACGACTTGCTCGACGTAATAGCCGGGGCAGACCTCCACGACATTCGGCCGCGGGGTGGTTTGCAGCGCCTGCGTTATCGACGTAATAGTGTTGTTCGAATTCTTGCAGGTGCCTACGACGTAGGTAACCGTGGCGGATGCCAGCGACCCCTGCGCCGCAAGCGCCAACAGAAACAGCAGAGATTTGATGCGAGACATGTTCTTATCCTCCCTTTGTGATTTGCGGTCCGGGCGGATTCCCTCTACTACTCGGCTGTTGCTTCCCAAACCATGCGACACCGAGTAGAAAAGTCTCTTGCCCCTATTGAAGAAATCGGAAATGGGGGGCAGAAGACGACATGTCAGATAAGAAAATCTTTCGTGGCCGCGAGCAGCGGCTGGCAAATCGGTTGAGGTAGCCGTGTTCGGCTAGGGTAATTTTCCGGCAGGCAATTCGACCAAACCAATGAAGGCGAGGCGGTTAGCCACGTCCCGAGGGTCAGTTGGCGTTAAATCTCCATTACACTCACCATGGGCAGGCTAGTGCGGTTTGTCTGTTAGCAACGTAAGGGCACTTTCCCAGACTTGACCGCCACTGTACGGGCCGTCACCGTCCGCATCGAACGGCGGTTCATCGAACCACACCCAGTAAACGGTGCGAGTCCCCAATGCGCTGGTTTCCTGCCGCGTGAGCCCACGGTCCCACGCGCCACTCAGGTTTGTGACCGCATCTGGCGGCGTCGAAATCGTCCCTTCCGCTCCTTTTGCCCAAAAGAAGTCATCCGACACGCGAACTCGATCCCCGCCGGAAAACATGCTCAGTGCGACCCTCAACGCTGGTAACTGCGCGAGTTTAGCAGGTCAATTGGCGTAACATCCCGTGGGTGTTGAAAAAGTCACGTCGATTAGCGGGATGAGATTTAGCGGAAGCATGTTAGAAGGAAGTGATCCCGATCATGCTCTGTTTGATTCTCATCGTCGGAGGCCTGCTGATTATGATGGGGCAACACGACCGCTCCCTTTGCGTGCCATTGACGCTGATTCGACGATCCGGCTAAAATGCCCGAATTCATACGGGGACCCCCGCCCCGATAACAGGACTCCATCGGAAGCTCGGCCTCTTATCACGCTCGGCGAACGACAACTCAAGAACGTTGAAATCTCCAAACTGAGGGAAGATCATGAAGACCCGCATTGTCCGCGTGTGTGCTTTCACGCTGATTTCTGTGTTGTCGTTATTTCGGCTTTGCCGCCCAGGCGGGCGCGCAAGGTCACATCGTCAACCGGCTCGGCGGCCCGCCGCTCAAGGTGCGGGCAAAGACAGGGAAAGCTCACAAGGCGAGGATCCCGGACGAGGCCTCCTCCAACTATCAGGTCCTGTATAACTTCTGCTCTGATCCGAACTGTACAGACGGAGACACTCCAAGAGCTGGCCTGATCCAGGACGCTGCGGGCAACTTATATGGCACCACAGCGGTCAATGTGTTCAAGCTCACACCCCCGTCACAACAGGGTGGCGCCTGGACTGAGTCCGTGCTCTACACCTTCTGCTCCGATCCGAACTGCACAGACGGAGAAACCCCCTTTGCCGGTCTGATCCAGGATGCCGCGGGCAACCTCTACGGCACCACAGCTTACGGAGGTGCTAACAACGGAGGCACGGTGTTCAAGGTGGACACCGCGGGTCAAGAGACAGTGCTCTACAGCTTTTGCTCCGTGCCGCAGGGTAACAACTGCCTGGACGGGGAGAATCCCTACGCTGGCATAATCCAGGACTCTGCCGGTAACCTGTACGGCACCACATCTGAAGGCGGCGCTAACACTGGCTGCTATGACGGTTGCGGCACGGTGTTCAAGGTGAGCAGCGCCGGTAAGGAGACGGTGCTCTACAACTTCTGCTCGGTAAATGAGCCGGTCGCATGCTCGGACGGAAACGAGCCCCGTGCTGGCCTGATCCAGGACTCTGAGGGCAACCTGTACGGCACCACCGCTCTGGGAGGTGCTGACCTCGATGGCATTTTTGGCGGCGGCGGCACGGTGTTCAAAGTGGACAGCGCCGGTAAGGAAACGGTGCTCTACAGTTTCTGCTCTTCCGGGGGCTGCACGGACGGTTATGGTCCGATCGCTGGCCTGATCCAGGACTCTGCGGGCAACTTTTACGGCACCACTAATGGCGGCGGCGCTAACACTTTTGCCGACGACGGTGACGGTGGTGGCACATTGTTCAAGTTAGACGCCGCGGGTACGGAGACGGTGCTCTACAGTTTCTGCTCCCAGGGTGGGGGAAATTGCACTGACGGACTGGCCCCGAAAGGCGGCGTAATCGAAGACGCGTCGGATAATTTTTACGGCACAACATATGGAGGCGGCGCCAATACTTACCCGGACGTCTGTGGTGACGGTTGTGGCGCGGTATTCAAGGTGGACAGCGCGGGTCGGGAAACGGTGCTCTACAGCTTCTGCCCCGACCAGGATGAGTGCACGGATGGAGCGTTCCCGCTTTCCGGTCTGATCGATGACAGTGTGGGCAACCTGTACGGCACCGCATCTGGAGGTGGTGCCAGCGGCGTTCAAAATCTCGATGCCGGCACCGTGTTCAAGCTGGCCACGGTCTATGCCACTGTCACACTGACCTCCAGCCCAAACCCTGCGTACGTGGATCAGTCCGTGACCTTATCGGCGGTGGTCTCCGGTACCGGGGCGACTCCGACCGGGACCGTAACGTTTGAAGAAGGAACGACTGCTCTCGGGACGGTGACGCTGGCGGATGGAAAGGCCAGCTTGGCAACGACATTTGCGAAGAGCGGAAGCTTCTCGATCGTGGCTGACTATTCCGGGGACCAGACCTACGCCGCGGCGAATTCCAGCACCCTTACACAGGTCGTGGACCAATACACGACGACCACGGCTCTGGCTTCAAATTTGAATCCGTCAACCTACGGCCAGGCAGTCACGTTGTCGGCGACCGTGAGCTCAGCAGGACCGACTCCAACCGGAACTGTGACCTTCAAAAATGGAAAAAAGTCGGTCGGCAGCGCGACCCTCAGCGGCGGTGTGGCTAACCTTACAATATCCACTCTCGCCGTTGGCACTTCGAGTATCACGGCCAGCTACGGCGGCGACGCGTCGCACGAAAAGAGCACGTCACCAGTCCTGAAGCAGGTCGTGGATAAAACGACTTCGGCAACCACCGTCGTATCTTCCGTGAATCCTTCCAAGGCGGGACAGACGGTGAAGTTCACGGCCACGGTGACCTCGCCAACCACCATTCCGACGGGGTCGGTGACGTTCAAGGATGGCAGCACAACGCTGGGAACGAAGACTCTAGCCAAGGGGAAAACGAGCTACAGCACGAAGGCCCTGAGCGCCGGTTCCCACAACATCACCGCAGTGTATGCGGGAACAGCCGACATTGACGGAAGCACGTCGCCGATATTGGTGCAGACCGTGAACTGAAAAGCTGGCGGGTGCGAGGGTTGCTTTACCGTCGTCGCGACGAACAGCACCTAATTCGGCCTTATGTCGATCAAGAACTGGATTGGGAGGAGCATCGCGACGCACTCAAGGCGGCCGGCCTTTCCTCCCTGTGCGAAATAACTTGAGCGCCCGAGCGAAGAGTGGGCCCCTGAACCGTTCCTCGATTCAACCCAGAATCCATCGGCAGGCTTCAGGAACAAAACAACTTGGGAACGTCTTCTGCTGCGTCTCTCAAGAGCGCGCGAACGCGAGAATAGGTGCGATGTCATGCGCATCGGCCGCCTGCAGGGCGGCGATATAGCGCCGGCGAAAGTCGCTGGCGCGCGCCAAATTCTCACCGCCCCAACTGAAGACAGGCCGTTCTTGCCTTTGGGCAAGAACATCTGCAATCAGGCGCGCGTGGCGCCCGTTGCCGTTCGCGAAAGGATGAATCAAAACCAGCCGATGATGGACGCGAACTGCAAGTCGTCGGGCGGATAGGTTCCATGTTCCAGCCAATAGCGCGCATCCCCAATGAGCGTGCCTATCCCCTCGCGGATTTCGTGGTGTGGCACGCTAATGTTCTTCTCGGTGATTCGATAGACGCCCGCCCACTTCCAGGTCTGGTCAAACATTCGCAAATGGACATCTCTGATATACGACTCAACCAACGGATCGCGCCGGCGTAGGTTACCGGGATCGAGGGCCCACGCGTACGCTTCGAGAATATTCTGTCGTTCCCACTCGTTAAGCTCCTCTTTGGTCGCAAGATTGGGAATGAGTTCTGCCTGCTCCTCTGCCAACAGAGGTGTGTTGCCCTCACCCTCCGCGAAGAGACTCATTCGATCCCGCGCTTTCGAAGCCGCCGCTTGGTCTCGGCTTCTACCGCTTCATCCACTCGCCCGACCGCTTGATCTTCCAGGGCCATCGAGTGCTCGACGCTCAGGACTTGTCTTTTGGCCTGCGCGCGGGCGCGTTCTTCGACCAGTTCGCGAAGGGTCTCCCCTTTGGGAACGAGCGCGTAAACCAGGTCGCAACCGAGCGCGTTCGCTGCGGCTCTCAGGCTCTTGAGCGTGATACGATCTTCGGCCTCGGCCTTTTCAAGTTGCACCGGGAGCCCGCGGCTGGTCTTAAGGACGCGGGCAACCTCACTCGCAGAGATGCCCGCCGCTTCGCGGATCGCGCGAAGCCATCCTTTCTGCGGGCGCGGGTTTTTTGCGGCCGCGCGGAATGGCTTCAGGGTCCGATCCAGTTGCTTGAGCTGCAGGGTACGGAATTCGTTGCGCATGGAAAAGTCGCTTTCTCAGTTTATTGGGAGAAACGGTCTTGTGCATATTTATAGATATTTACGTCAACACTCTGCGAGCGTGGGTGACGCCGGAGCTAAAAGATGATGACATAACGGCGATCACCAAGGATGACCTTCAGTTGTTCTTGAATGAGCAAGCCAAGGTGCGCTCTAGGAGTTCGGTGCGCAGCATGAGAGTAGTGCTGCAACACATCATGTCCTACGCACTGAAGAGTGGTTTGATCGCGTCAGACCCGAGCAAGGGTTTGACGATTCCCCAGCAGTGTGTGACGACGGGCTGCGTCGAGCGGATCGTCTACACACGCGAACAGGTGTTAGGCGTGGCGGATCAATTGAAAGAGCCATATCGAACTTTATGTCTATTTTTGTTGGCTTCAGGGTTGCGGATCAGCGAAGCCGTCGCCGTCAAGTGGACGGACTTCGATGGAAACTTGCTGCGGGTCAGGCGACGGGTCTACAACCGCAAGGTCGATAACCTGAAAACCAAGAAGAGTGAACGTCTGATTCCGATCCAGAACGCGGAATTGTTGGAATCGCTCCGCTCTTTGGGTGAGGGGCAGGAGTGGGTCTTTCGCACCCGCGCCGGGACGCCCGTCATCCCCGGCAATTTCATGAAGCGTTATCTGCGCCCGGCGTGCGAGGCGGCGGGGGTCAACCCCGGTGGATTCCACGACAGCAGACACACCGTCAACACGCTGGTGCAATCGCTTGGATCACGCTCCCGTGTGGCGGCAGACATTCTCGGTCACACGACTGCGAAACTGGCTGAGAACCTCTACGACCACGCTTCGGTCGCGGAGATGGGGAAAGCACTCTCCTCCGTGGTCAACGAGTTGTTACCAAACGGTAACAATTCAACATCTGTGCAGTGAGTGAATATGCGCTAAGCCCGCATAAACACTGTTGAAGATGGTGAGCGCGGAAGGAATCGAACCTTCAACCTACTGATTAAGAGTAGGTAAATCCGAAACCTGAGCTACGCGCCCATTGCCAACGGCAAGGTGAGGACAAATTTCGATTATACCATCCGCATTTTTGCCGTTCGACGCGTTGCTGAGCCGCTTCTGCAATTTCATCCGGCGCTATTTCCCCACGGCGCAGTGTTTTCGATTTGGCAGAAGCGACTACACGTTCAGCAGATTTGTGCGCGCCCAACAGCAGCTGATCGACGCCACGATCACGCTCGAAGCGCGAGAGATGACGCGGCCTTGTGAGAGTTAGAGCGCGACGGGAATCGCGGAGCCATGCGGGCACGGTTTCGCGATTATGCCGAGGCCGCTTCCGGCCTCCGCTCCGCTGGCTGCGAACCGGAGATCGATTCTCGAATCATTGAATCTCGAATCATTGATTCGCCCATCGCCGGTTTGCGAAAAGGCAGAACCTCGGCGGGGACCGGCGCGCGACGCTCGACTCTTCCGATCACCGGCCGGTCGGGCGCGCCTGCTGCGGACAAGGATACGAACCTATTTTCGCTCCGCAGGCGATCAATCAATCGGCGTTCCCACGGACGCAACACTTGTTGTGGCAGGGAGAAGAAATTTCGGAACGTCCAAATCAGATACGCACGCTGCACAAAATTCGGTTGCACGTATCGCGGACCGATCGGCGTGTCCAGTGCAACCACGCCATCGGTGAGTTTTTCAATCCACATATCCTACCTACCTGGAAAAGGCCGTCCACTGCGCCTCCACTTCTAAAGTGGGCCATTATTGCACCGCAGATGGAGCATTGGGAAGCAATCTTTTTGTCTTAGCGAAAAAATCTATTCGTACTGCCTGAATCAAATTGAGAAAGGTTGTCCGACGGCGGATTGACGCGGCGCGATCAAACCGTCAACTGATTTGCGTTAGCAATGCGATGCGGTCGAGGGTAGCGGCTATGCCTATCCCCTTGCCCTCGGATTCTTCCACCCGCACGACCGAGGCTTGGCAGAGCGTCCATCCTCCCGGTCCCAATCCCAGGCCGGGAGGCAACATAATGACCAGTTCCAGCTTCGAGCCCGCTTTTATTCCTGACTCGGAATAAAGGAAGATTCCCGATGAACTCAGGTCGCGAGTCAGTCCCTGGTGCTCATTGCCCTCATGACGCACCTTGACCGGAACACGAACCGGCACACGCTGCCGCGAACGCCGGTCATTGGGTATGGATGTAGATTTGGATGTAGTCTTCTCCGTCATATGCTGTGGAAGTGTACCCCAGTTTGCGGGGAACGTGGGGAATGTAACTATTCACAAGAAAAACGCCCCCCCAGCACGGTTCGCGGGAGGAGCGGGGGAAGAAGTTAGAAGGTGAACTTGATGGCCAACTGAATCCCGCGCGGTCCGCCGCCGCCGAGGAACGGATTGCCGATGCCTACGTCGCCGGTGGCGGTGATGGGATAGGGCCCGCCGCCAACTTCACGGCCAGCACTGTTGACCGCGTAACCCGCGGTGCCGGCGTCGGCGATGAAGGCTGGCAGAAACGGGTTGGCAAAGTTGGGATGATTGGGAAGGTTGAAGAAGTCGGCGCGGAATTGCATATTGAACCGCTCCGTAATTGCAGTGTTCTTGAAGATGGCAAAATTGAATTCCTTGAAGGCGGGACCACGCAGCGAGTCGCGCCCCTCGTTGCCGTAGTGACGTGTTCCAGGCACGCAGTCAAAATCGGTACCGGTGGGAGCGGCCTGTGCAGCGGTCGTAATTGTGCAGGGGATCGCAAACGAGCTGAGCTGAAGATAGTTGGCTGGATTCTTGGCGTCATATTGGATGGGCCCGACCACATCGGGGCGGTCAAACAAATTACCGCCGCCGCTATAGTCGTCATGGGGCTCGAAGTTGTAGTTGAGCTGGAAGGGCTGTCCGTCCTGCAAAGTCAGCACGCTGTTAATGCCCCAGCCATTTTTCGCCCGTTGCCAACTGCCCCCCATCTTGGGAAGTTCGTAGGCGAAGTTCCAGCTGAAGCGGTGAGGAATGTTGAAGTTTGAGGGAGCGTACTCGAGCTGCGGATTGTTGCTGTCGTTGGGTTGGGCGGCGTTCGGCTCGAAATCTTCGCCGTCGCTGGAGTTGTCCATGGAGCGCGACCAGACATAGTTCGCGATGGACGTGATGCCGTGCCATCCGGTGATGCGCAGGCTCAACTGCAGCGCGTTGTAATTGGATTTGCCGGTGGAATTCTCCTGCAGGAGATAGAACGTGCCGTAGGGATTGTTGGTGATGTAGTTGCGCGGAACGCTGCCGTCGTTTATGCAATTGCAGCCAAGATCGGCAGCGGTGACTTGCGCGTTGCTGGGCTGGCTGAGGTCGAAGAAACGCCACAGACGATGCCCCTGCGATCCGACGTAGCCCGCCTGGATCACGGCCTTGCTCGTAATCTGCTGCTGGATGTTGAGGTTGTAGTTCTCCATGTAGGGGGTCTTGATGTTGCGATCGAAGGCGAAGGTGTCGCACTCGAAGCCGCAGACGCCGGGTGTGGAGGTCGCATACACGGGGACGCCTGTACTGATAGTTCCGTAAGATTGGCCAGGTAAGACATTAGCGCCGCTCGAATTGATGGGATCCGGACCAACGAAGTTATAGGCTGGGCCAGGATCGAAGTCCGGGGAATAGGGGAGATGGCCCATCACCATATCCTGCGAGAAAGCGTCGTAGAACATTCCGTAGCCGGTGCGAACCACGGTCTTCCCTTTTCCAGTAACGTCCCAGGCGAGACTGATGCGCGGGGCGAAGTCCTTCTTGTCGGGATTGTAGAGACTGCTCAAGCCGGGTTGACCCACTTGCGTGAGCGTGAAAGTAGCGTCGGCGGCATCGAAATTGGTGACGTTGCTGAGCAGATTGTTCTTCTCCTGCACCACGCCGAAGTAGTCCCAACGGAGGCCATAATTCAAAGTCAACTGCGGCGTGAGGTGGTAGTTGTCCTGGGCATAGAAGCCGAAGTTGTTCTCGTAGGTATGACGGACTGTGTTTCCGAAGTACTGGAAACTGCCAAACAAATCGGTATCGACATCTCCCGCGAGGAAATCTCCCAGGCCAGTGCCGTTGGAGGTGGCGTCGGTGCCGACGGTGGCCGATCCGTCAAAGCTCAACTTTCCGCGGGAGTACTTATCGAAATATTGTTGCACGCTGGTGCGGTGGAAATCGAAGCCGAACTTCATGCTGTGCTTGTTGATTTTCCAGGAGAAGTCGTCGAGGGCCTGGTTGTTGCTATCGACGCGATGACGGGGGTCGCCGCTGTTGGCGCCGAGTTGCGACACGCTGGTGGTGTTGTTTGGGTTGGTTGGCGTCGGATCCGATACGTTGGTCAGCACCATATCGGGCAAACCCTCATCATTGATCCCGCCACTGCAGCCCGCGACAGTGGTTGCGTCGCACAGGCCAATCGAGCTGGGGTTGAAGTTCTGGTCAGCAGCGAAAAAACCTTCGGCAAACCGGTTCCAGCCGTAGCGGAGTTCGTTGATCTTGTTCGCTCCAATAGTGCGCGTATAAGAGATTGAGACCAGTTGCACGCGCGTCGGTGTAAAGGTATTGAAGCCCGGCAACTGGCCGCCGCTGGCAGTGAGGGCGAGCGGGAACGACTGGATACTGTCACCGAAGAAATAGCGCCCAGTGAGGTTATTGTTGGCGTTGATGTTGTGATCGATCTTGACGATCAGGCTGGTCAGGTAGTTGTAAGAGGGGGCAACGACAGAAGCGGTGCCAACCTGATAGGGGCCCGGGTCAACCAGGTTCGGCGCGGGCCACGGGTTTAATGCCAGCAGGTTGGCAATCACCGGGTTGCTGGCATCGCTCGGTTGCAGCGCGCCGCCGGGGCCGGTTCCGGTTGGCACACTGCTGTCAGTGACCTCGGACACGGGTTCCCTCTGGCCTTCATAATCGGCGTAAAAGAATGTCCGGTCTTTGACAATCGGGCCGCCGAGTGAAACGCCGTACTGGTTGTTGTGGAAAGGAGCCTTGGGGTTGGAGACTGGCAGGTTGGTAACTGGATTGGTGACGATAGTCGGGTTGAAGTAGTTGCGCGCATCCAGGGCGTCGTTGCGGAAATATTCTCCGGCGGTGCCGTGAATCTTATTGCTGCCGCTCTTGGTGACAATGTTGACGACCGCGCCGGCGTTGCGCCCATATTCGGGCATGAAGTTCGAAAGCACGTTAACCTCGGCCACGGCGTCGAGCGGAAGAATGGTCGAGGGATCGCCAAACACACCTGCCTCGTTGATAGCCGGATCGTTGCGGTAGCCATCGTTCATGTCCGTGCCGTCGAGCAGGTAGTTGTTCGAGCGTCCGCGGGCGCCGTTCATTGAGAACTCACCGAAGGAACCAGGGGAGTCGGAAATCTCGTCGGGAGAACCGGCCACGCCGGGATTTAGATAAATAAGCTTGGTGTAGTCGCGGCCGTTGACCGGCATATTCTCGACCGTCTGGGCGGTGATGACGCCGCCGAGGACGTTCGATGTCGTTTCGACGATGGGCAGATCTTCAGCGGAGACTTCGACTCGGGTGGAGACGGCTCCGGTCTTGAGCGCGGCATCCACGCGGCGTTCGGTGGCCACGTCGACCGCCACTGCGGTCGCAACAAAGGTCTGGAATCCGGTCTGCGTTACCGTAACGGAGTAGGTGCCGATGGGTAACTCTGGCACGGAGTAACTGCCATCCGCGCTGGTGGTCGTGGTGCGTTCCAGGCCGGTGGCCACGTTGCGTACTTTGACGGTCGCGCCGGCTATGAACGCTCCAGAGGGATCGGTCACGGACCCTAGGATTGTCCCACGAAAAGTTTGGCCCACAAGCATGGACGCCGAAAGCAGAACGAACACCAGCAATAAACGCAGTTTCATTCCCGGTTCTCCCTTTCAATCGCCGCGAGCGCTGAATTAGACCAACGCTTCGCGAGCAGCAAATACAGTTTCTTTTATTAAGATCCGGGAATTATAGACGAGAGTGCGCCAAAGATCAGTGTCGAACTTCACAGAAAAAATTAATTGAGGGATCGGCGCCGAGAATCGGCCCCGGCCGGAAGCGAGCGGAGATCAGCGGAAGCCCGAAGTCACAGATTTCGAATGTACCGAATTCTAGAAGCTGAAGGCCACGCCGCCGCGCGCCGAGCGCGCCGATTGCACCAGATACAGAGTGTGTCCGTCGCGTCCCATCACCGGCACATACCCCTGGGCGAGAAGATTTCGCACGTCCATGAGAATTTCCATGTGTCCGGCAAAGAAGCTGGCCGGAATCGGTTGACGGAAGCAAATATTCAAATAAGGATCGGACTGGCCGGGCGAAGTATCGAATTCGTCGACCGGGGTCAAGGTGTGACCACCCATGTAGCGATAGGAGGCGATCCAGCGAGTCTTCGTCTTGGGCACCATGCCGCTGAATTTCGCTGCCACCGCTTGCCGCCGCTCCGTGTGAATCCACTCCCGCGCGTCCTGCAGTTGGACGTCGGGCAGTGACAGGTCGAGCACGCCTCCGTAGGCGTAATCCAAAGTTGCGGTCAGATCGGAATACAACTTTCGCTGCAGCACCGCACGCATCCCGTGGGTTGCGAAATCGTTCCCCTGATAACTGAAAGTGCCCGAGTAGACATCGGGCAGCACGTCACCCGATTCCGCCGTCATTTCACCGATGCCGGTAAGCACCGGATCCGCGACGCCGTCGGAGTAGAACGCGACCTGCATGCTAGTCTTCCCGATGCGCTGGGAGATCGATACCTCCTGGTGATGGGCCTTCTCGACCGCCGGCGAAAATCCTGTGATGCTCATACGCGGCGCGGTTTCGCTCAGATCGGATGAAGCCGAATCCAACTGGTCGTCGTTTGCCAGACCATCGCCCAAACGATCCTCCACTCCCATATGGGGCACGGAACTCGCGTATTGATACTCCACGACGGTGTTCGGCGTGAGGTGCAGATCAGCCGACCCGAAGGGCTTGAAGGCATTGACCCGCCCCATAAACTGGATGGTTTGCAATTCGCTGCCGACTTTCACCTCCAGCATGTCGCCGACTACGATTCGATCGGAACTGGTCACCGACAATGCTTGCAGCGTAGCGCCGGGCATCGTGTTCATGTCAGGCGAGTTCAGCTTGAGGGCCGTAATCGCCACCGAAGGTTCAAACATACCGTTGAAACGGTTGGTGTAGGTGGTTCGCAGCACCGCCGACGGAATGCCCTGGCCGTCGGCTTCATATCCGAGGTTGCCGTTCAGTCGCAGGACACCACTGGATAACAGCGAATGCTCCACGGCAAATGCGGCAGTCATGTCGGAGGAGCTGCCGAAACCCTGTGCCAACGATCCGCCGAGAAGCGTCACACTACCTTTTAAATCGCGGTCAGCGCCTGACTCCCCGCTCTGCTCAACGACGGTAGTGCCATCTTCAAGCACGCGCAGGATGGGCCGGTTGGCGACCGAGCGCAACGTCCATTTCCAGTCGTCATCGTCCACCGGACCGCGCAGCGGAACCAACTGGATGGCCTCGAACAGCGTGGTCAACGTAACATTCACCATCAGCTTCGCACCCGCCCGCACGCCGATCTTTTCGCGCAACGAAGGCAGGAATGAAGGCGCGCTCACCTTGACGCTATAGGTTCCCGGCAGCAGACTCGCGACCGAGTAAAAGCCGCGATCGTCGGTGAAGACCTTCAGCGCCTGGGCGGCCGAACCGAGTACTTCTACCACCGCGCCCATTTGCGGCGCGCCACTGCCGTCGCGAACGTATCCCGCAATCGTACCCGGAATCGCGCCCGAGACAGTTCCCGACCATGCCGGAAGAGCCGCGCTCGCGACCATGACGACGACTACGAGGAACCCGAGCTTTCGGAACATCGCGCTCACCACCCCTGGAAGCCAGGCAGGCAGTCTTACTCCACGGCAAAAGTAGCCGTTGGATCCAACGTCTGCTTGGAAAGGTTGTCGTTCACTTTGATCTCAATCTTGTACAAGCCCGGCTGCAGATTCGCCGCGGAAAGCGTCTTCTGCAGCGTGACTTGATCGCCCACATTGCCCATCGTATCCGTCGACTCGACGGTATGGATGACCGCCTTGTTATTGGCGTCGGTCACATTGTATTCGATCGTGGCCGAAGGTTTGTGCGTTTTTTCGTCCACGCTGAGGTTGTAAACCTGCATCCAGAAATTCAGCTTTTGGTTGCGTTTGAACAGGATGGGTTTGCCGTCGGAAGGCGCCACCCGCGGCCGGACCTTCATAGCCCCAATCACGAAGCTGCCTGTACCAACGTTCTTGGTCGCCACCGGTTCCATCTGGTCGGCGATGATGAGGGTTGAGCTGCTCAACTTGTCCTCACTGAAGTCCGGAATCACGATCGCGTGTTCCCAACTCCCGGTGCGATCTCCGTTCACGTCCTTCACCACGATATTCAGCCGGTAGCGATTCTGGCTTATGCGCAGCGGCAGCGCTTTCCAGTACACCGAGGAATTTTCGGCGGTCTTCGGCAGCAATTCGACAGGCACATCGACCTGCACTGTGTCTTCAAAGGTTTGTACGATCTTACCCGTCAGCGTGGTCACGCGCCCGAAGATATTAACGGTGCCGCGTTCCACGCCGTCCTTGTTCTGGAAGGTAACGTCGCGGTTCTTGATCTGAATCGTGACCGGAACCAGCACCGTGTCGCTCGTCACCTTCACGAAATCCGCCCGCACATCGAACGGCATCAGGTTCACACTGATCTTGTGAGTGACCACTTCTTCCAGATCCTTAAACTTCACCGCCGGGGCCGCCTGCAGTTTGGCGAACTGTTCCAGACGGTCGAATTCCTTGGTCTGCAAATCCTTATTAAAGGGGGAACTGCCCAACTGCTCGATACCGTTGCCGCCGGTGAACCGGTCAGCCTTGTTCGCCATGCCCATCGACTCGTACAAGGTCAGGCCCGCGTTCGGGGTATATTTCAACGCGTCTTTTTCCGAGCGGTCCAGCGTCATGTGATAGTCGCCGCACATGCAGGTATCGACGAACTCGATAATCACTTCCTGCCCAATCCCCTCCAGATAGCGATATCGCCATTGCTCAAACGGGAAAGTGGAGGTTTCGCCGCCGCCTTCTTCCATGGGACGCTCGTAGCTGCCGCCGGAGGGATGGGACTCGATTTCATCCGCCGGCCCAAACACGATGTACATCCGGCCGCGGTCGGTCTTCCAACCGGGGATACCGGCCGCGTAGTGCTCGTTGGCATACGCGATACGCCGGTAGTGCTCTTCTTTAAACTCGTTCTCTTCGGTGTCCGGCGTGGGGTCGCGGCGTTGCCAGAAAGCCTCTATGAATTGGTCGCGCTCTTCGTCGTTCGAGAGTTGCATGAAAGCGGATCTTTCTTCGTCCGTAATGATCCAGCGCACGTCCTCGTCCAGCCACTTCCGGTAAGTCTTGCTCAACTCAATCTTGAGCGCCTTGGCGTTAGCTTTCCTTTGTTTCTCCGGGATCGGGCGCTTTAGAGGATCGACCTGGGTTCCCTGCGCGGCCGAACTAGACGAACTAGTGTCAGTGGAGCCCTTCGCGTCCTTGTCCTGTGCCTGGGAAAAGACGGCCAAACCCAGTGTCATTGTCATTGCGCCAGCCAGCACGCCAACCGAGCAACGATTTCGAAAACCTGCGGAGAACATAGAAGGGCTACCTCATCACAGACAACAGTCGCCTAATTCTATGTTCATTGGATACAACAAGGCAAGGAGAAGTGGCCTGCCGAAAAAAGATTTCCTGCGTCAAGGCCCTCTTCTAAGCCCCTTAAGAATCCGCGTCTTGCGGTCGGACCTTAATCGCATCGTGACCGCATAACTCACCACTCGCTCAAACCCTCGGCGCGATATAATGATTGAGGTCCCCGCGTCTCGTCCGCATAAGCCCACCGGAGCGACGCAGGGAGGGACCTGTTTCGCGCGGAATCGGGAACTTTCCCCCGAGTCTGAACGTAACTGTTCCTGCGCATCCTCAGTGTGTCTTGCCGTTCTGTAACTGTAACCGGGCCAAGCCGGAAACGAGGAAAGCAGGGAGTTTAGCGCGTATTCCGACGGGGCAGCAGGCAGTTTGGGCAAGACGGTCGCAAAAGACCTGGGCATAATACCTTTTGGTTATGAAGATCTGGCTATGAAGACCTGGAAGAAAGTCCTGATCGGGGTCAGCGCGGCCCTGGTGCTCGTCATTATTGTCTCCGTGACGGTTTACCAAAGCCGGAAGAACCTGGTAACGGTCCAATCCGGGAAAGTGCAAAAGCAGAATCTGGCCTCCGTGGTCAGCGCTTCGGGTGAGATCAAGCCCAAGACCTACGTCAACATCGGAGCCAATGCTTTCGGCAAGATCATCAGGCTGCACGTCAAGGAAGGCGACCGCGTGAAGAAGGGGCAACTGCTGGCGCAGCTCGAGAACGTGCAATCTTCGGCCGACGTCGATGCCAATCGCGCATCCGTGCAGGCGGCAGTAACCGATTCGGTCGCCGCCGATGCCGCCCTGAACACTGCGCTCGCCGACCTGAATCGCGCCAAGTCCGACGCCGTCCACGCCAAGCTCGACTGGGAACGCGCCCAAGGTCTGTACAGCGCGGCCCTCATCGCCAAACAGGATTACGACGTCAAGAAAGCGGCATGGGAGTCCGCCGATGCCGGACTTGCCCAATCCGAGGCCAAAGTGGCGCAAGCCAGAGCGCAAAAAGATTCGATGGACAAGCACATCACTCAGGATCAGGCCAACCTGACTCGTGTGGCTGACGTGCTGCAAAAGACCATCTATGTGGCGCCCTTCGATGGCGTAATCACCAATCTCCCCGTGCGCGAAGGCGAAACCGTGGTCATCGGAATCCAGAACTCTCCGGGTAGCACGCTGATGACTCTTGCGGACATGTCCGTGATCACGTCCGAGGTAAGGGTGGACGAGACCGACATCGTCAACGTGCATCTCGGCCAGCCCGCCGACGTGACTATCGACGCTATCCCGCACAAGGTTTTCCACGGCGTCGTTACCGAAATCGGGGACAACGCCATCGTGCGCTCAACCGGTGTTGCTACCTCTCAGTCGACCTCGACCAGCGAGGAAGCCAAAGATTTCAAAGTCGTCGTAACTCTTACCGATCCGCCGGCGGACCTGCGTCCGGGACTTTCCTCGACCGCCAAGATCACGACCGCGACCCGTGGCAACGTGCTGAGCATTCCGATTCAGGCACTCACCGTCCGCACCCAGGCGGATCTCGTGGCCAAGGATGCGGTCAAAGGCAGGAATAATGTGGAGGCCGCTACCAGCGCCCCGGACGCATCGAAGCAGAAGGAAAAGGAAGAAGTGCAGGGCGTGTTCGTGATCCGCAACAAGAAAGCTGAATTTGTTCCCGTGGATACCGGCATCAGTGGCACCACGGATATCGAGGTTACCAAGGGCTTGCGAGAAGGTGACGAAGTGATCACCGGCAGCTACAAGGTTTTGCGTACTCTGAAGCCAGGCACAAATGTAAAAATAGATAACTCAGCCCCGAAAAAAGAAGACGAAAGCAGTTAGGAGAAAGGTGTCAGGTGTCAGGTGTCAGGTCTCAGGAACCGCGCAAGTTCAAAAGCCTGACACCTGAGACCTGACACCTGACACCTGACACCTGAGACCTAACCTCTGACCAGTTAGAACGTCCAAGCTAGAACGGCTATAGGAGCGTGCGTGCCCGAGCCCGATCCGGAGAAGGAGAGCAAGATGGCGACCGCCGAGGTATTCCCAATCGATAAGCCCGCGAATTGGGCTGCGCCCGACTCCTACATGATCACCACCGAGGATCTGTGGAAGAGCTACGATATGGGCTCGGAACAAGTGCACGCGCTGCGCGGCATCAACCTGCGCATCCAGCGCAACGAATACGTTGCCATCATGGGCCCGTCCGGCTCCGGCAAGTCCACGCTGATGAACCTGATTGGCTGTCTCGACTCGCCCTCCAAGGGCCAATACTGGCTCAACGGACAACTGGTCAGCGAACTCGACGACGACGAACTGGCCCGTATCCGCAATAAGGAAATCGGCTTCGTTTTCCAGACGTTCAATCTGCTGGCCCGCGCCACTTCCCTGCACAATGTGGAACTGCCGCTGATCTACGCCGGAATTCCATCCGAAGAGCGCGCCGAGCGCGCCAAAGCCGCGCTGACTTCGGTCGGCATGGAATCGCGCATGAGCCACAAGCCCAACGAACTCTCCGGCGGACAACGCCAGCGCGTAGCCATCGCTCGTGCTCTGGTCAACAAGCCGGCCATCATCCTCGCCGACGAACCGACCGGCAACCTCGACTCACAAACCGGCAACGAGATCATGGCGTTGTTCGATCGTCTGCACTCCGAAGGCAATACGATCGTGCTGGTGACGCACGAGCACGACATCGCCGAGTACGCCCACCGCATCGTCTATATCAAGGACGGCGTGGTCGCCAAGGATGAAGTGAAGCAGTAGCTGTGGTTTGTTGGCGCTGCGATTATTACTGCTGCGTACTATTACTGCTGCGTCGCGCTGCTCGCCTTCTGCACCGTTTCGGATGGAACAAATCCAGCCGTTCCCGCCACAAAGAAATTGTGGTCGTAGAGATTGCGGTACATGCGGCCTGCGATCTCGGCGGCCTTGGGCCCGAAGGTCGGACGTCCGCCCTGCAGGAAAACGACCGTCACGATGCGTCCGATGTCGGTGTTCGCGTAAGAGGCGAACCATCCGAAGCGCGTGCCGGCGTGCGAACAAGTCCCGGTCTTGCCCAAAATCGATTCCTCGTTAAAGTTCAAACGCACGCTGCGCGCGGTACCGTAGGCGACGGCGCCGGCCATGCCGTCGGAGAGTTCGGGAATCACCGGCTCAATATCGAGATGGCGCTTGACGCGGGGCTGGAAGCTGGCGACTTCATCGGGACTGGTTGGATGTTGCAGGTAGTAAAGCGTGCCGCCGTTTGAGATCGCCGTCACCAGCGCGCCCAGTTGCAGCGGAGTCATCGAGACGCCCTCGCCAAACGAGCACATCTTACCGACGCCACCAAGTTTGGCGGGAATTTCCACTTCTGGATAAGTGCCCAACTGCTCGTCCGGAATGCGATAACCGGCGAGTTCACCGAGTCCGAACTGGTGCGCGTAGTACTGCACCTTCTCAAAGCCCAGCTTGCGTCCGACGGCTTCGAAGTAAGCGTTGTTCGAGTGGGCCAAAGCCTCGGTAAGATTCATGCGGCTGCGGCCTCCGAGTGAAACTGGAGTCTCTTCGTCGATCACGCCTTCGCTCAGAGCCGCCAACGCAACGGAAAGTTTAATGGTCGAACACGGCTGCGCGCCGCTCGAAAGCGCAAGTTTCTGATTGACCATGGCGAGTACGCGTCCGCTGGTCGGTTCGATCGCAACCACGGTGCCGTTCATGTTCCCCAGGGCATCGATCGCGGCCTGACGAACCACCGGATCTTCGCCGGCCGTCACATCGCCTTCGGTAATATCGGAGGCAAACGAACTGACGTGGAAACGCTCGTAATAGCGATGGCGGTGAGTGCTGGCGACGGTGGTATATGGCGCGCGGGGCGCGTGGCTCCTCGCCAGGGTTCGCATGCGCTTCTTGGCATGCTGATTTTCCGTAACTCCGCGAGCTTTTCGGTGCGGTGTGAGCGCAGGCGGGTTGACACTGGCTGCGATGCCGCTCGCTGCCAGTAACATTGCCAGTCCCAAGAAAAATGCGAGACGAAGAAAACAGGCCCGAAACTTCACGTCACCATCCCCGGTCGTACTCGGCCAATCTGGTGTTTAGCCAGTCCAGTGCCTAACCCAGATCTATCGGCTGATTATTGAGAAGCAAGAGTCTCGCCAAACCTCCACGGCTGGCGCGCCTTTCCTGCAACTATTCGATAGTAGGCGATTTACGGGGTTCGACGCAATGCAAAAGTATAAAATTGCCCACTGCGGAACCTTAGCCGTAACTACCTCAATAGACTGCATTTAGACTGATTCCGTGAGAGGGGCAGGCACCTTGGTAACGGATCGGCTTGTTACCACGAATGGTGCTCGGATATTGCATCAGTTTGCACATCCTGTGCGGGCGCCGGCCTTGCTTCAGAAGATTCCGATTAGTGCTGCCAGCAATTCGTTGTCACAACCCAAACCCCACGAGTTCGTTTTTTCTGATATTTTTTGACGGCGTATTCTTAACCAATCCTGCGGAGGCCTGCATCTTGCGAACATCGCTCGCGCTATTGCTTGTGAACGTTTCTTTCGCTGTCGCCCTATTTGTCCCTTTTCTCGCCCACGCCGCCGAGCAAACTCTCGAATCCCGCCGCGCCGAACTCAATCGCTTGCTCGCCGATGAATGGGAGTACACGCTGCGCACTCAGCCAGAGCTTGCCACCGAGATTGGAGACAATCGTTACAACGATCGGCTCAGCGACTTTTCCGACAAGGCAATCGCCGACGATCTCGAACACACTCGTCAGGCGGTGGCGCGCTTCGAGGCCGTCGACGTCACCGGATTTCCCGAGCAGGAAAAGCTCAATCGCGCACTGATGCTGCGCGGCCTGCATGAAGCGCTCGACAGCGCCCAATTCAAAGACTGGGAGATGCCCGCCACGCAGTTTGGCGGCATTCACCTCGGCTACGCTTCGCTGGCCTTTGATTCCCCGTTTCGCAACGTGAAGGACTATCAGGACTACCTCTCTCGCCTGCACCAGCTTCCACACGTACTCGATCAGGCCATGCAACACATGCGCGACGGACTCCGTGACCACCGCATGCCGCCAAAATATCTACTCGAGAAAGTGTCCGATCAGGCGCAGGGGATTGCCGACGATACGCTCGACAAGAGTCCGTTCACCGAGCCGCTGCGCAAGTTTCCCGACTCCATAGCTGAAGCGGATCGTAAGCAACTGCGCGAAGAAATCGAAGGCGCGGTAAAGAACGAAGTTGCGCCCGCGTATGCGAAGTTCGCTAAATTCGTGCGCGAGGACTATGCGCCGCACGGCCGCCTCGATCCCGGCGTGTGGGCCTTGCCCGACGGAGAAGCGCGCTATCGCTTCGCCGTCCGTCATCAGACCACCACCGATTTCACCCCCGATAAGATTCACGAACTCGGAGTGAAGAGCGTGGCGGAAATTGAAACGCAGATGCTTTCGATCGCCAAGGCACAAGGCTTCAACGATCTGAAATCGTTCAACGACCACATCAAACAGGATCCACAGCTGCGCGCGAAATCAGGCCAGCAATTGTTTGACCTGTACACGCACTATCGCGACCAGATGTATACCAAGCTGCCGGAGCTATTCGGACGGCTGCCCAAGAACAAACTCGACGTGGTGCCGATGGAATCGTTCCGCAGCGCCTCGGCTCCGCCTGCCGATTATTCCATCGGCGCCGGAGACGGCTCGCGCCCGGGACGCATCAACGTCAACGAATACGCGCCCGAAAAGCGATTGCTGCTTAACGTGGAAGCGATTGCTTATCACGAAGGTGTTCCTGGGCATCACCTGCAGTTTTCGATTGCGCAGGAACTCACGGACCTGCCGCCGTTCCGCAAGTTCAACCTCGATCTCAATGCTTATACCGAAGGCTGGGCCTTCTACTCCGAAGGCCTGGGAAAGGAAGTCGGCTTTTATCAGGATCCGTACAGCGAATACGGCCGACTGCAAAACGAAATATGGCGCGCCGTGCGCTGGGTCGTGGACACGGGCGTGCATTCCCAGCACTGGTCGCGCCAGCAAATGGTCGACTACTTCCACGAACACACCGCGATGGACGATGAGAACATCAATACGGAAGTCGATCGCTACATTGCGTGGCCGGGGCAGGCGCTTTCCTACAAGATGGGACAGATGAAGATTCGCGAACTACGAGCGCGGGCGCAAAAAGAGCTAGGACCAAAATTCGACATCCGCGCCTTCCACGATGCCGTGCTCGATCAGGGTCCGCTGCCGCTCGACCTGCTGGAAGCAAAGATTAATGGCTGGATCGCGGCAAACAAATGATCCTTGTAAGCGCATCAGCGCGCGTCAAACAGGATGCTGACCCCGATTATCGTTCGCGATCTGCCAGCGGAATAGACCCATTTCTTCACTGCGACAGCGGCGGACTCGCCGAGAATTGGATTGCCTCCCAACAATTCGACGCGCTCGACGTTCCCCTTTGCCGAAATAGACACGCCCAAGCGAACGGTTCCGCCAATACCCAACCGCTTCAGCGTCTCGGGATAATCCGGCTCGACCCGGATAAGCAGCTTTCTTTCGGCGTTGCGACTGGGTACCCCAACGGCGAGTGTCTTCACCCCTTCCGCGCTGGCTGCGCCACTCACGTATCCAATCGCGCCCCGCGTCCGCGCTACGTATGCGACAACTTCGGCATCCGAACCAAGCGCCTTCGGCATCGAGCCTCTGCCCGTGAACACCAGCGCGCGGTAGTACGTCTGCAGATCGTCCTCGCTTAGGCCGAGATACTGTTGCAGGAAGGCCTCCTGGACCGGCCCATCCTTTGCAAGTACGGGTTCGACGTGCGCACCGTCGAGCGAGAGGTTCTCTTCGAGAAAAACTCTCTTGAGTTCTCCTGGGGAAATCATGTCAGTTTTCACGCTTGGATTGGCAACCACCTTGATCTCGCCAGCAAGGGAATTCGCCGCGCCAAAGATCATCAATGCGGCGGCGACAAGGAGTGCTCTCGAGCGTTTCATTGCGTTCTCCTCTTTTGCGTCCCTGCGCCTAGAAATTAACTCCGGTTTTAACGACCAATGCGTTGGTGTTGGGCGCGAAGCCCTGCGGATTCACTTGCGTGTAGAATCCGTTCGGGTAGGGGCCGCTGCCATAGCCATTCATAAAGTGACCTTCGATTTTCGCGTTCCAGAATCGATTCAGGTCAACCCGCCCGGTGATGACCTTATCGTAATCGTGATTGGCGGGCAGACTGGTGTCAGTTGCCGGAGGATAAAGGGCGGAAAAGGCGCCGGTTACGACGTTGGTGATGGTGTAGCGAGAGTAGTAGGATCCGACTTGAAACCGTTTACAGATCCGGTAAGCTCCTGAGACGTACCATCCACGCACGTCGGCGAAGCTCTCGGAAAGACCATTGAAGAGCTCCTGGTTGCGCCAGTACCGGCGATACTCCGAGTCGATCCGCAATCTGCCCGCGGTGTACTCGCCATAGAACTGATTGGTCCAGTCGGCTTTCGAGGCCTCAGAGTAGGGCACTAATCCTGCGCCCTGGGAAAACGGGTTTATCGCCAAACCCTTGCCGGTCATGTCCTCATTCATCCGCGACGCTCCAATCAGAAGACCCTTGAGCCGGGTGTTCCAGCGAAGATCCCCGCCATACTGCAGCCCGCCATAGCTCTTGATCTGGGCTCCGAAACTGCTTAGGTAATAGGGGTAGCCGCTATAAATGCTATCGGTGCGATGCCCGGCGTAGGCCGTATAGGAAAGATCGCCCAAACGGCGCGGGAGTGGCAAATTGCCGTAGACATCGCCGCCCAGGTGGGCGATCGTGGCGTCGCGGAGATCCGTCGGATAGATACTTTGCGGAAGCAGTGCAAAAACGCGAAGAAAATCCAGGTCTTGTGTGTCGGTGTAAAGGCCCAGGGTGGTCTTGACTTTGCCGCCGCGAACGCCGAACCAGCTCTTGAAGCGGTAATCGGCGACCGCCCAGTCCAAGGAGGGGTGGTACTGTCCGAGTTGACCAAGGTTGCGGTCGTACAACTGCGCTCCCACCCGGAGCTTATCGGTGACGCTGGTGGACACATTGAACCCGAATTCGGTGAAGGCCGCGCTGCCCTGACTCGAGTTCATCGTCAGCCAATTATTTGTGTTGGTGTAGACAAATCCCTGCGATGCGAATCCGTGCAGGGCTACGTCGCGGTCAAAGAGTTTGAAGTCTTGCGCCTCTAGTTGGGCCGCGCAGAGACAGGCAGAGGCAACGACCAGTCCGACAATTCGCCGATGCATAAGTCTCCCGGACAATCCGTCAGAGACTATATCGGCCAGATCAGGCGGAAGCTTGAATGCCTGCCGCTCGACTTGAAACTCTGAAACCTTGAGACCTGGTATTTTCTACATCACTTCGTTACGTTTCCGCAGGAAGGCTGGAACATCGAGATCCTCCACCTGGTAGCTGGGACCGGCCGATCGCATGGCGTCGAGCGAAATCACGTCGGCTGCGTGCGATGCGTTGACCGCCGCCGATTCCTGAAAAGCGACCGGCATGGGGTCTGGGTCGAATGACGATTCTGGCACGAAGACTGGCTCGGGTTCGGCTGCCGGTTCGTTGGAGTTTTCGCGCTGATGAGAGACCTGGCGCGAGAACTCGCGAGAAACATCTCGCGACATTATGACCGGATCGAAGCTCTCATGGTGCCGCAGACGACGCATGTCGGCCTCTTTGAATCCGGTCGCGATCACGGTGATCTTGACCGAGTCTTTCATCTTCTCGTCCAAAACCGCGCCGAAAATGATGTTGGCATCTTCATGGGCCGCGCCCTGAATAATCGTGCAAGCCTGCTGGACTTCGGCCAGCTTCAGCGAATTCGAGCCCGTGATGTTGATCAGAATGCCGCGCGCTCCGTCAATTGCGCCCGCTTCGAGCAGCGGCGAAGCGATGGCACGCTGCGCGGCTTCCACGGTGCGATGTTCGCCGGACGCGGTAGCCGTGCCCATCACTGCGTACCCCATGCCCGCCATGATGGCTTTCACGTCGGCAAAGTCACGGTTGATGATTCCGGGAATAGTGATAATGTCAGAAATTCCCTGCACGCCCTGACGAAGAATATCGTCGGCGATACGGAACGACTCGAAGAAGCCGGCGTTCTCGGCGACGCCCAGCAATTTCTCGTTGGGGATCACGATCGTGGTATCGACCGACTCCATGAGCTCGGCAATGCCGCGCTCCGCCTGCTGCATGCGGCGTTTGCCTTCAAAGGCAAAAGGCTTGGTAACCACGGCCACGGTGAGCGCGCCCATTTCGCTGGCCAGCGAAGCGATAATCGGCGCCGCGCCGGTGCCGGTGCCGCCGCCGAGTCCGGCGGTGACGAAAATCATGTCCGCGCCTTCGAGGACTTCGATGATTTTGTCGGAATCTTCCAGCGCCGCTTTGCGGCCAATCTCGGGATTGGCGCCCGCGCCCAGACCGTTGGTCAGCTTTACTCCGAGCTGAATCTTGGTGGCGGCGCGCGACATTCGCAGAGCCTGCAAGTCGGTGTTGGCGACGATAAATTCGATGTGTTCCATGCCCGAGTCAATCATGCGATTGACGGCATTGTTGCCGCCGCCGCCCACGCCGATGACCTTGATGCGAGCGTCGTTGCGCGCTTCTTCGTTGAAACAGATGCGGAGTCCGTTGTCTTCTTTCATAACCTCACCTCGTAAAGTCAGTTCTCAGTTGCCAGTTGCCAGTTCCCAGTAAGAACAAAACCCCTTACAAATCGCCCCATTGTTGTACCGTTACGCGCCCTTCCCGGCGAACAATGCCTTCATGCGCGAACCAAAGCTGGGCTCCTGCAATCCGCGGGCAAGGCGAGCGCGGTGGCCGTAATACGCCATTCCCAAGACCGTCGCGAACTCCGGCTCAGCCAGAAACGACGGCATCCTCGCCATCGGTGTTGGCCAGGCGAGACGCGCGGATTTCCGCAACACAGATTCCGCCACGTCGAGAATGCCGGGAAGCCGCGAAGCTCCGCCGCTCAACACAAATCCCGCGATGCAGTGCTCAAGAACGCCAGCGTGGCGCAGGTTTTCACGCAGCAACTCAAAAAGCTCGCGGGCACGCGGCTCGAGAATTTCGCCGGCCAAGCGCTGCGGCATCATGCGCGAAGGCCGGTCTCCCACCGACGGCACCTCCACTTCGTTGCCCTCGGGGATGAGCGTCGGCACCGCGTTGCCAAAATTTTTCTTGAGCGTTTCCGCGTCCGCCAGCCCGGTGCACATGCCCACCGAGAGATCGCTCGTAAAGTGGTCGCCGCCGATCGGGATGACAGCCGTATGCGCAACCGCGCCCTGCTGAAAGACGATCAGATCGCACGACCCCGCGCCGAGATCGACGAGGCAGACGCCAAGTTCGCGTTCATCCGACCGCAACACGGAGTCTGCCGCCGCGAGCGGCTCAAAAATTGTATCGTCCACATGAACGCCGGCGCGGTTCACCGCGGTCACAAGGTTCTGCGTCGCGCCCGAAGAAGCGGTCACAATGTGCACGCGCACCTCCAGTCGCGTGGCCATCATGCCCGTGGGATCCTGCACTCCCGGCTGACCGTCGAGAATGAACTCCTGCGGCAGCAAGTGGAGGATTTCGCGATCGGCGGGCAAAGGCACGGTACGGGCCTTATCTACCGCCTGGCGAATTTCCTCGCGGGCAATCTCGCGCGACCGCGCGCCGAACGTAATGCCGCCGTGACTGTTCATCCCACGGATGTGCGCTCCCGCTATCCCCACCAGCGCGTGCTCGATGGGAATGCCGGCCACATCTTCCGCGTGCTCTACCGCCTTCTGAATGCTGCTGACGGCCTTGTCGAGTTCAGTAATCACGCCCTTGCGGAGACCACGCGATTCGCTGATCCCGTGGCCGCGATAACGCAATCCGTTCTCGCTCACTTCAGCCACCAGAACGGAAGTCTTGGCGCTGCCTACGTCAATGGCGGTAATAAAATTGGGTTCATGATTCGGCATAAATAAAGCTCGGCATAATAATGATCGCTAATTCTGCGGCGTCTCCTTCGGTATGGCGGCGCTCGGTTTCTTCTGTCCCGTAACCGCAGCACCGGACGCCGGTGGCGCTGCAGGTGGGGACGCAACTGGATGCTGCGCTGCCATATTTTTCGCGGCAGCCGCTGGCGCCGCGTTTCCATTCGGCTTCAACGCGGCTTGATTCACTGATACTTGTTTAGCCGAAGCTTGTTTAACGGGCGCTTGTTTCGCCGAAGCTTGTTTAACGGGAATTGGTTTAGCCGGAGTGTGATGAACAGCGGCTTTCGTTCCCACTTTCGTTCCCGCTTTCGCCTTGGGCTTGGCATCCTTCTTCGCCGGAGTTAGAGCCGGAGGCGCCGGATGCGGTACATATTTTTCGTAGTTCACGATGGCCGCGGTCTTCACTCCCGCTGCCACCGCCGCCTTGGCCGCTGCTGGCGTTAAGGCCGGCTGGCGGGTCATCCCCGCAAGGTCGGGATTCACGATGATCTGGCCGTCGTAGCGCAAATCGACCGATTCCAGCTTCTCGAATTCCTGCCGCCACTGTTGCACATGCGTCACGTAAGTCTTGTAGCGCTGCAGGTAATTCCCCGAGCCGAGATGCACCAGCACTTCGCCGTTCGAATCCGCGGCGAGAACCTTCACGTCCTCCGGGTCGCTGATGTCCACCTCGCTCAGTTCCTGGGAATAATGGGCACCGCTCGAATCGAGTTCGCGAACCAGCGCGTTGTAATTCTTCATCCGGGCCGCGCGGGTGGAGAGCGGCTCACCGGCATTCATGCCCGCAATCACGGCGAACGAATATTTGCGTTTGCCGCCTGGAGCCAACTCCATCAGCGTGCCCCCGGCATCGATCAGTGAAATGTGCGAGCCGATGCGGGCAAAGGCAACCGGAGTGCGTTCATGAATCTCGATGCGCAGGCGATTCGGCACAAAGCGCATCACGCTCGCCGATTCCACCCACGGGATCTGTTCCAGTTGCTGCTGGCGCTGCGCGAGTGGTACGAAGAAGATGTTGCGGCCGATGTCTCCGCCCATCACTTCCATGATTTGGGCGTGCGCCACGTGCTCCGCGCCCGCGACTTCGATCTGATCGCTTGAATCAATGCGAAACCGCCACGAGTGCTTGCCGTAGCGGTAGAGACCCAAGCCGGCAGCTCCCAGAATCGCCAAAGCGACGAGCGCCAAGCCAACCCACAGCAACCGATAGGCAGTCTTCTTGGGAAGGGATCCGCTCCGGACGGAGACGCGCTTTTGTCCGCGCAGAAATGGGGATTCCTGCTCCGCTTCCAGATCGACGAGCCGTGCGTCGTCGAAAGGCTCACGTTCGGGAGCCTGGCGCTGAGAGACTTCGCGGGGAAGCGGATACAATTCTTCCTGTACGGCGGTGGAACCTGATTTCCGCGCCACTCGTTCGAGTCAGTTGTCGACAGAAAACCGCTGAGCAAAAATACTATAACTGGTTTTCGCGAATTGAGACAGTGCCAAGTTGGTTCGAGCTCCCCAACTTCTGCAAAATCATCGCACCTAGTTGCGAAACGCTGCCCGCTCCGAGCGTCAGCACCATGTCGCCCGGTTGGGCCAGCGCGGCAACGGAAGCAACAGCCTCGGAGAAAGAAGAAGCATACGCGACGCTCCGCTTCCCTGCTCCGGCAATACGCCTGACAAGCACTTCCGCCGTGACGCCTTCGATCGGCTTCTCGCTGGCCGGATAAATATCGAGCAGGCAAAGCGTGTCGGCGTCGGCGAAGGCGGTCGCGAACTCGTCCATCAGATCGCGGGTGCGGGTGAAACGATGCGGCTGGAAGACCACATGCATGCGGCGAAATCCGCACTGGCGAGCCGCAGCCAGCGTGGCCCGGATTTCCGTGGGATGGTGTCCATAATCGTCAATCACGCTGACGCCCGCAGCCTTGCCTTTGAGCTGAAACCGGCGATCCACACCGCGAAAACCGTCGAGCGCCGAGCGGATCCGCTCCACGGGAATGTCGAGCGCCGTGCCCACCGCAATCGCCGCTGTCGCATTCAGTACGTTGTGCGCGCCCGGCACGTGCAGCGTGAACTCGCCGAGATTTTTCTCCTTATAAGTCACCTGAAAGCGGACGAGCGGGCTGTGCTCGCCGGCGCCCGACGACGCTCCAATCTGCGGCGACCCCGTGCGGATCAGGAAATCCGAGCCTCGGCTGGTTCCATACGTGGTCACGCGGCGATGGACGCGCGGCAACAAGCGCCGAAGCGCCGCATCGTCATTGCATCCAACGACCGTGCCGTAAAACGGAACGCGCTCCATGAATTCGAGAAACGTCCGGCGCACGTCGCGCATGTCGCGATAGCAGTCCATGTGCTCGCGGTCGATGTTCGTGACCACCGAGAGAATCGGCGAAAGCTTCAGGAACGACCGGTCGCTTTCGTCCGCCTCAGCGACCAGGTATTGCGACTTGCCCAGGCGCGCATTCGACCCCATCGCATCCACGCGCCCTCCGACCACGACCGTGGGATCGAGGCCGCCAGCGGCGAGAACCGCCGCAACCATCGAAGTCGTCGTCGTCTTCCCATGCATGCCGGCAATCGCGATGCCGTATTTCAGCCGCATCAGTTCGGCCAGCATCTCGGCGCGCTGGATCACCGGAACATGCAGCCGGCGAGCCTCAGCGACTTCGGGGTTGTCGACCGAAATTGCCGAACTGGTGACCACAACATCCGCGCCGGCGATGTTGGTGGCAGCGTGTCCTTCGAAAATAGAAGCGCCCAGAGCGGCCAGCCGCTGCGTGACCGCCGAAGTTTTCAGGTCGGAGCCGGATATCTGATAGCCGAGATTCAGCAAGACCTCGGCAATCCCGCTCATGCCGATGCCACCGACACCTACGAAATGAATGCGTTGAATCTTGGCGAACATGAAAAGTTAATCCAGGGCAATCGCTGAACTCGACGCTGATGATAGCTCATCTTCATTGCCTAGCCTCCGAGTACACCGAGTTTAAATTCATATGGTCATCCTGAGCGAAGCGAAGGATGACAGCTTAAACTTGCGAGACCACTAATCTGCTATTCGCCGCCCAGCCAGCCTCACTACCATCTCCGCAATTTCCTCGACCGCCCTGGGATGCGCCAGAGTTTTTGCCTCTGCGGACATGCTTTGCAGCCTCCCCGAGTCCCCAATCAGTGCCGCAATCGTGTCGACCAGATAAGCCGCGCCGAGATTGCTTTCTTCGACCACCACCGCGGCGCCCACGCGTTCCAGCGCGCGCGCATTGACGTTCTGATGGTCATCGGCCGCAGCCGGGAAGGGCACAAAAATCGCCGGCTTGCCCGCCGCCGTAATTTCCCCCACCGTGCTGGCGCCCGAGCGGCAGACCAGCAAATCAGCGCGTCCGAACGTTCCCGGCATATCGTCAATGAACTTGTGGACTTCGCCCGAAATTCCCGATCGCTGATACGCGGCCAGCACCTGGTCATAATCGCGCTGCCCAGTCTGATGGATGATGTGGATGCCTGGAATTTTCGCGCGCAACCCAGCCAGCGATTCCATCATCGCTTGGTTAATGGCGCGCGCCCCCTGACTGCCTCCAAAAACCAGCAGAGTCGGAGGCCCCTGATTTTTCGCGGGAATATCAAAGAAAGCTGAGCGCACCGGAACGCCCGTCACCCGGCAATTGGGGAAATACCGGCAGGTTTCTTCAAAGTGCACCGCCGCAGCGGAAACCCAGCGGGCGATCATGCGATTGGCAAATCCCGGCACCACGTTCGGCTCAAAGGCAAGCGTGGGAAGCCGCCGTCGAATCGCAGCCACCATGGCCGGTCCGGAAGCGTAGCCGCCGACTCCGATCACAACTTCGGGATCGAACTCGGAGAGCATCCGCGAAGATGTCGCGATGGCGCGCGGCAAATCGAATATCGTTTTTGCGCGCGTCATCAGGCTTACATTTTTCAGCGCGCCAACCTGAATCAGCTCCAGAAGAAAGCCAGCCTGCGGCACCAGCCGCGTCTCGATGCCGCGAGCCGTCCCGATAAAAAGCACTTCGGCGTCGAACTGCTTCTTTAGCTGTTGGGCTATGGCGAGCGCCGGAATAACGTGGCCGCCAGTGCCTCCGCCCGCGATGATGATGCGCATTAAGTTTGATTCCTTGGCTCAGCGCGTCTCCTGCGCATGGCCCGCCAACTCACTTAGAGACTCCTCGTACGGCGCACGGGCGATCCCGCGCTCGGTAATGATGGCGGCTACGTATTTTGCGGGCGTCACGTCGAACGCCGGATTCTCGATCTCGACTCCGTCGGGCGTCATCTGCCTGCCTCCGATGTGCGTTACTTCTCTGGCGTTGCGCTGCTCGATGGGAATTTTGCTGCCGTCGGGCGTGGCGAGATCGACGGTTGAAATCGGCGCGGCGACGTAGAACGGGATGCCGTGCTCTTTTGCGAGAACAGCTACCGTGTACGTGCCGATTTTGTTGGCTACGTCTCCGTTGGCGGCGATGCGGTCGGCGCCTACTACGATGGCTCCGATTTTGCCCTGCTGCATCATTACTCCTGCCATGTTGTCGGAGATGACGGTGGTGGGGATGCCGTCTTTCATCAGCTCCCATGCGGTTAGTCGCGAGCCTTGCAGGAAGGGACGCGTCTCGTCGGCGTAGACGTGGATTTTCTTGCCGGCTTCTACGGCGGCGCGGATTACGCCTAGCGCGGTGCCGTAGCCGGCGGTGGCCAGGGCTCCGGCATTGCAGTGGGTTAGGACGCCGCCGCTTGACGGCATCAGCGTTGCGCCGTGGCGTCCCATGGCCTGGTTCGCGGCGATGTCTTCGGCGTGCATGCGCTGGGATTCTTCGATCAGCGCTTGTTGGATCTGCGCTATGGTGCGGGCGCGGAGAGAATCAAACTTCTCCGTCATACGGCGGATCGCCCAGAATAAATTCACGGCGGTGGGCCGTGTCTGGCGGATGGTTTCGCAGATCTGGGCGAAATCCTTTCTTAGGTCGACGGCGGTTTCGGCTTTGGAATTTTTTACGCCTAAGGCGATGCCCATGGCGGCGGCTACGCCGATGGCGGGCGCTCCGCGGACTACCATATTGCGGATCACGTCGGCTACCTGCTGGTGCGTGGTGCAGGTTACATACACTTCTTCGGTGGGCAGCTTCGTCTGATCGATGAAGACTACGCCGCGGGGGGTCCATTCGAGAGTTTGGATCATGAGCTGGTCGTTAGTCGTTAGTCGTTCGCTGTTCGTGACTGATTGCTAATTGCTAAGTGCTCGTTTCGCACATCGCTTGCGGTGAAGATCGAGATGAAGGTCGCGGGCGCGGCGGCTTTTTCCACGCTGGGACGTCCGTGGGCATCCTGCCGCTCGACCAGGCACATGGCGCCTACGACTTCGAAGCCGAAGGCCCGCGCGGCTTCGATGGCTTGCACGGTGGAGGAGCCAGTGGTGCACACATCGTCCACAATCACCACGCGCGCCCCTTTTTCGCGGAAGCCTTCTATGCGCTGGCTCGTGCCATGCTGCTTCTCCGCCTTACGAACGAGGAAACCGTGCAAAGTGCCGCTGGTGACGGCTACGGCTACGACTATGGGATCGGCGCCCATGGTCAGTCCACCGATAGCATGGGCTTCCCAGCCTTGCTGGCGGATTTCATCGAGGAAGACTTCGCCGGTCAGTTGTGCGCCGCGAGCATCGAGCGTGGTGGTGCGGCAGTCGATGTAGTAGTCGCTGGTGCCGCCCGAGGATAACTTAAACTCGCCCAGGCGAAATGACTTTTGCGCCAGCATTTCTAATAGCTCTTGTCGCGCGGTGGACATGAAAGTTCAGGTCTCAGGTCTGAGGTGTCAGGTCTCAGGGTATAGGGAACCGAGGACGACTGCCAACTCGAGGTCTGCACCACCAAGGGGCGGGTCGCTGAGACCTGAAACCTTACACCTGAGACCCGTTTTCATTGATTGAGTTTCTCCAGATGCCGGAATCCATCAGTGGCGGCGAACATCAGGGCGGTGATGGTTCCGTTGTAGGCCATGTGAATGACGACGACGGCGGCTACGGAATTTGTTCTGGCGCGCACCATGGTCAAAACCAAGCCAACGAGAAAGATCACGAGCACCGGTCCCCACGCGAACCCCAGCTGCGCGACGTGCAGCAGTGCGAAGCCAATTGCGGTCAGGAAGACGGCAACCGGCAGGCCGAGGCGGCGCGCGAGCACGGGATAAAGAAAGCCGCGAAAAAAAAGCTCTTCCATCAGGGGCGCGAGGGTGACGCTGAGGATGCCGAGCACCCAGGCTTCGGCGGGGGTGCGGAAAAAGTTGTCGATCGGCAGCTCTCTCGGAATCGGCAACAGATGGGCGAGAGCTTGCAATGCGATTGAAAGGACGAAGCCTATCAAGACGTAAGCGGCTGCGTGGGACGGCCAGTTCCAGTGGATGGCGGCGAGAAAATCGGGACGACGGCGCTCGCGCGTAACCAGAACATACATGTAGGCGAGAATGAGAAGATATGCCGCGCATTGTCCCGCGACAACGACTAGCGGAATGCGAGCGATTTCACCGAGGCTCCAGTGCGGGTAAACCAGCCAGCGGGCGATGAACAACACAGAAACCACGCTAGCGATGATCGCAACAATAGTGATGCATGCGAGGCGGAGAACATCCCAGCCATTCCAAGCCGGGTCAAGCGGCACAGGGGGGACGAGTTCGACGGGTTGGCCGATGGACGGGTCACCGGCAGCTAGAGCTAGTCCGGCGTCACTACGGCCACCGGCATCTGCCGAGCTGCGCTCGGCTTGGACCCTTCGGCTTTGCTCAGGGCAGGCTTGCGAGGACGCCCGTCCCCACGCGTCCGGGCTGTCGCCGACAGGTGGGAGCTCGCCATGGGCGGGCGTTGGCGCGGCGCTCTGGGGAGGATTCTCAGGAGAAGAGCTCACGCGAGCTCCCCGGCACCAGTGGGCGTGAGCAGGCTTTTTGCTGAGCCGTTTCCGGCGGCGCCATTCTTGGCCGAACCATTATTTTCCCGGCCGTTTTTTGCCGGGCCATTTTTTGACGCCCCATTAAAATACGCGGTCAGCGCCTGCCCAGTGTACGACTTCTTCACGCGCGCCACCTGTTCGGGCGTGCCCTGAGCCACGATGCGGCCGCCTTCTTCTCCGCCTTCGGGGCCGAGATCAAGAATCCAGTCGGCGTTGCGGATAACGTCGAGGTTGTGTTCGATGATAATGACCGTGTTTCCGAGATCGGTGAGGCGGTGCAGAACGTCGAGCAACTTCCGGACATCGTCGAAATGCAACCCCGTAGTCGGCTCATCCAGCAGATAAAGAGTCTTTCCCGTCTGGCGCTTGCTGAGTTCGCGGGCGAGTTTGATGCGCTGGGCTTCTCCTCCGGAGAGAGTAACGGCAGATTGACCGAGGTGAATGTATCCCAGGCCGACGTCAACCAGGGTTTGCAGCTTTTGCTTGACCTGCGGAATATTCTCCAGAATCTGGAGCGCGTCGGATACGGGCATTTCGAGAAGATCGGCGATGGAAGAACCGTTGTAATGGACCGACAACGTCTCGTGGTTGTAGCGGCGTCCACCGCACACTTCGCACTGCACGTAAACATCGGGCAGAAAATTCATTTCGATGCGGCGCTGGCCTTCGCCCTGGCAGGCCTCGCAGCGTCCGCCGGTGACGTTGAAGGAAAAGCGTCCGGGTTTGTAGCCGCGCTCGCGCGATTCGGGCAGCATGGCGTAGAGATCGCGAACCGCCGCGAAGATGCCGGTATAAGTCGCCGGATTGGAGCGCGGGGTGCGTCCGATGGGAGACTGGTCGATGCGAATGACCTTGTCGATCAGCTCCGCTCCGGTAATGGCTTTGTGAAGTCCGGGCTCCTCGCGGGAACGATAGAGCTGCCGCGCGAGCGCTCGGTACAGGATGTCATTGACCAGGGTCGATTTGCCGGAGCCGGAAACACCGGTCACCACCGTCATCACGCAGAGGGGAAACACGACGTCGAGATTCTTGAGGTTATTCTCGCGTGCGCCCAGAACCGTGACGGCTTTTCCATTTGGACTGCGGCGCTCGGTGAGCATGGCGATCCGCTGGCGTCCCGCGATGTAGGCGCCGGTCAGGGACGCCGGCGAGTTCATGATCTCGGCGGGCGTGCCACTCGCAACCAACTCGCCGCCATGACGACCGGCGCCGGGGCCGAGATCAATGACATAGTCGGCGCGCTGGATGGTTTCTTCATCGTGCTCGACGACGAGCACCGTATTGCCGAGGTCGCGCAAATTTTCCAGCGCGGCGAGCAGTCGCCCGTTGTCGCGATGATGCAGGCCGATGGAAGGTTCGTCGAGCACGTAGAGAACACCACGCAGCTTGGATCCGATCTGAGTCGCGAGGCGGATGCGCTGGCCTTCTCCACCGGAAAGCGTGGCGGCGGAGCGGCCGAGCGAGAGATAGCCCAGTCCAACGTTGTGCAGGAATTCGAGGCGCTCCGTGATCTCGTGCGCAATGCGCCCGGCGATGGTCAGTTCTCGGCCAGTCAGTTTGATCTTGCGCGCGACTTCGAGAGCGCGCGCAATCGGAAGGCTGGTGAAGTCAGCAATGGACATGCCGTTCACTCTTACGGCCAGGCTTTCGGGACGCAGACGCTTGCCCTGGCACACGGAACATTCGGTGGCGGACATGAAATCGAGTAGGTATTCGCGATAGGTATCGGAAGTCGAGGCTTCGAGATTCTGCTTGAGGTGGCCGAGAATCCCCAAGAAACCTGTCTTGCCTCCGCGCTGCGGCTCGCCGTAGAGCAGAAGGTTCTGAATTTTGTCGGGAAATTTCTCGAACGGCGTGGTCAAATCGAAACCGTAGGCTTGAACAACCAACTGGATGCTGCGAACCAGGTTCTGAGAGGCCGAACCGGGGCCGAGTCCGCCATCGAGCAGCGGCTTCGACCAATCGACAATCACCTTGGCGGGATCCAGATCGTAACGGCTTCCGAGGCCGTGGCACTCGGGACAAGCTCCATAGGAACTGTTGAACGAGAACGATCGCGGCTCCAGTTGCGGAACGCTGATGCCGCAATCCGGGCAGGCGAGCCGCGAGGAATAGAGGGTCTCGTCTCCATTCACAACCGCCACCAGAACGAGGCCGCCGCCAAGTTTCATGGCCAGCCCGACCGACAGTTCGAGACGGTGTTCGATTCCGGGCTTCACCAGCAGGCGATCCACGACGACTTCGATGGTGTGGTTCTTGCGCTTGTCGAGGGCTAGATCGTCCTCGAGATTCACCAATTCGCCGTCGACACGGGCGCGGGAGAAACCGTGCTGGATGAGCTTCTCCATTTCTTTTTTGAATTCGCCTTTGCGGCCGCGAACTATGGGCGCCATGATCATGACGCGGTCATCGGGAGTTAGCGACATGACGCGCTGGACTATTTGCTCAGCAGACTGGCGGGTGATGGGCTTACCGCAAGTTGGGCAGTGGGGCACACCGATCGAAGAGTAGAGCAGGCGCAGGTAATCGTAGATCTCTGTGATGGTGCCGACGGTTGAGCGCGGGCTGCGGCTGGTGGTTTTCTGCTCGATCGAAATCGCCGGGCTGAGGCCGTCGATCGAGTCGACGTCGGGGCGCTCCATCTGGTCCAGAAACTGGCGAGCATAGGCGGAGAGCGTTTCCACGTAACGGCGCTGGCCCTCCGCGTAAATCGTGTCAAAAGCGAGCGAGGATTTGCCGGAGCCGCTCAGACCCGTAATGACCGTCAAGGTATTGCGGGGAATCTCGACGTCAATATTCTTCAGGTTGTGCTGGCGCGCACCGCGCACGGAAATCTTGGTGATGGCCATTTGGCGCAATACTTTATGGACTTCCGTAACGTGGACGGGTCCTAAGAAATGTTGGAGAGTGGAGATACGCAGTCCGATTCCCGTATCTTATTTGTTAACAGCGGCGGGGGTCAAATGCGGATAGATTAAAAAGATTAAATCACTTGCAGCCGCACGCGCTTCACAAGGGTGGCTGCCAACAAGGGCCATTAACGTGAACGCACTTTTCGTAGGATTCTTGATCAGCAGCACTGCTCTCCTGGCCGTAGTTCTGGGCGTTTTTGGCGCGTATTGCGCGATTAGCGCCGTATTGGCCGCAGTCAACCCCTCGCGGCTGTCCAAAACCCTTTCGGCGTTGGTTCCGCATCGAAGCCCCGCGAGCGGCGACTAGGCAAGTGCCCGCAACCTTCCGTTAAGTCCCTAATCGCAGTGAGTAGTGTTTCCCGGGGGTGTATGCACCGAGAGACACCGCCGTTACTGAGGTGGCTGCGGCGGCTGCGGCGGCTGCGGCGGAGCGCTCCCCGGCGGCTGCTGTTTGCGGAGTAGATCCAGAATCTTCTCCGGGCTGGGCCCCGCATTGGGCTGCTGGTTGGGGTCGGGTTGTTGTTGCGGCTGCGCGCCGTCAGGCTGTCCGGGCTGGGCCTGATCGTCGGCGTCGTCCGCGCTATCGTCATCTTTATCGTCTTTATCGTCGCCGTCGGCAGCCGCTGGTTGTACGTTCCCAGCTGGTCCCCCCTGCGGGAAGATCGCCGACCTGAATGGCAGAGGTGCGGGAGGGCCGCTCGGGTGCGGCGGCATCGGATTGTTCTCATACACGTTCGCGGCCACGCTCGGGGCGGTCGTGGTGTCTCCTGGCGACGATGACTTTGCGGTAAGCACCACGCTCGTAACCGCAGTGGGGTCCGAGTTGGAACCGAGCATCACGTAATTAAACGAAGAACCGTTGAGCAATCCGACCAGAACATCCCGTGGCGCTCCCGGGCCAAGCTGCGCGACTACCCGCTCGTTGGCGGCTGAGCCCTGAGGAATGTCAATCGAAGCGCCCGTGAGCTTGCGGACATCGCGCAAGATCTCGCCCAAAGTCGAATTCTGAGCCGAGATGGTCAACAACCCGTCTTGATAGCTGACCTTCGCCGGCGTGGGCGGGAGCTGGTCCATCGGCAACTGACTCAGTGGACCGCTCGGTAATGGCGGGAGCACGAGTTGCTTCTGGGTCTTATGAGACCTGAGGTGCGTATTAGTGGTCGGAGTGGAGGTCGGGGTCGCGGCGGCGGCCGGCGAGGCGGCCGGGGCCGTCTGAGCAAGAAGCGCCTGAGCGAGAAGCGTCGGAGCTGCCAGCAAGAGCCCCAAAGCAATCCCTCGGCGTCTGCGCGACATCAAGATACCCCGTTTCGGCAAGCGGCTGAGCGATTCGCAGCCACTGCGCCCACACTGATTTTACCACCTCAGGTGGAACGTCGGAGGGGCCGATTCTTGCGCGCTGGTTACCGACGATCCATCCTTGGCAAAGCTGCCGGCAAAGCCTTTATACGAACTTGGACTATTCTCGGTTGGGAGAGCGCGTAAAATGCCAGCGGAGGCTCTTCTTTTGGTTACGGCTTCGCTATCGAGGCCTCACAACCGGCGGCGTTGCCGGCGAGGGCTGTGGCTGTGGCTGCTGCTGGGAGCAACGTCCCATGCGCAGTTTTGCCAAAGCGCCGCGGACATGGATGCTTCCGCGCGAACCGCGCTCGAAACCGCGGCGAAGCGCTACTTCGAAATGTCGGCGCACGGAGATGCGGCTGGCCTCAAGCAGAACTCCATTTCGAGCGTGGCCGCCAGCTTTGCCGGCATCGAGGCTGCAGTCAAAGAAAACCAGGCCGCCTTCACGGACGCGCAGGCGACAGTTCGCCCGCCTTTTCTCCTGACCGCCGATGGCCCGGAGACGTTCACCCGCGCTGAATTTCTGTGCGGCGTATTTGGAAAGTCGGGCCAGACAAAGGATAGCGCGGTATTTGTCTTGAATAATCTGCCTCCGGGCAAGTACGGCGTCGCCATTCTCGACCTAAACGGCGGCCATACTGCTACGACCCTCACGCTGATTCTGCAACAGGTAGGCGCCGACTGGAAGCTTGCAGGTTTTTTCGCCAGATCCTCGCAGGCGGCGGGTCACGATGCCGCATGGTTCCTCCAGCGCGCCCGCGACTTCAAGGCTAAGTCCCAAAATCACAATGCCTGGTTGTATTACCGCGAGGCGATCGCCCTGTCCGCTCCCGTGGACTTTATGAGTACGCTCGCCACCGACAAACTCTACGACGAGATGCAAGCCACCGAACCCTCCGATTTACCCGCGGGCGGAAAAACCGTGGATTTAGCCGCCGGCGGCAAGATCTACCGTCTGACCGGCATCTTTCTGCTCGCCGCGGGCGGCGATGTGAACGTGGAGGTAAACTACCAGGCCGCCGATGTCTCGAATAGCGCGCGCACGTTTCAGGAAAATACCGCCGTGATCAAGGCGCTGGTCGCGAAGTTTCCTGAATTTCGCGAAGCTTTTGCCGGGGTGGTGGCGCGGGCCGTCGAGCCTTCCGGACGCGACTACGGCACGCTCCTGGCCATGAAGGACATCAAGTAGCGGGCGGGAACGCCTGGCCGTCCGCCAACGTGTTTTTCAGACCCGGCACCTCCGTAATTTGTGGATGAATTTCCCGGCCGCTAAAGTGGGAAGATGCGGATTCTTTTTGGCTTGCGCAGGCGCCATTATTGCGGCCGCGCGTTCTTGCTGGGAGCACTGGTTCTAGGCGTGCTGCTTGCCTCTGACCCGATCTGTGCGCCCGGACAGACTTCGTCTTCAGCGCTCAGTCCCGCGGCCAATCCCGATCAGCTACCTATTACTACAAGTTCGCCGGAAGCCGCCAAACTATTCGACGAGGGGCTGCAGTTTAGATACGACTATCACAATGAGCAGGCTCTGGTGAAGTGGCGGGAAGCCACCGGGAAGGACCCGGAATTTGTTCAGGCGTGGGCTTACATTGTGTTGCGGGCGCCTGACCCAGTGGAAGCTAAACAGGCGGCGGAAAAGGCGCAGCTTGCCTCGCAGAACGTGACGCCAGGGGAAAAGCTTCTGGTGAAGTGGATGCTATCGACCAACGAGGGACATTTTCTCGATGGCATTGCGGCGATGAACGATTTGCTGGCGATGTATCCGCGCGACGCCCGCCTGCACTTTGAGGCCGGGCTATGGCTGCAATCCCAGGGTGATAACGAAGGCGCCGAAAAACTCACAAAGCGGGCTCTGGAAGTTGATCCCAATTTTGCCGGAGCTCTGAATACGCTGGGCTATGACCTCGCCAATATGCATGAGTACGACCAGGCGATCCTTTACCTCAAACGCTATGCCGAAGTGGAACCCAAGGACCCCAATCCCCGTGATTCCCTGGCTGAAATTCTGCAGAAGGCCGGGCGGCTTGAAGAGTCGCTGGCGGAGTATCGGGAAGCCCTGAAGCTGGATCCCAAGTTTTACTCTTCGCAGATGGGTCTGGGCAACGATTACGCTTTGCTGGGAAAGCAAGACCGTGCCCGCGAGGAATACGCCAAAGCGCTTTCGATCATATCGACACCTCAGGTCAGGCTCGACTGTCAAATTCAATCCGCAATAAGCTACGCCCGCGAAGGCAACGTAAAGAAAGCACGGGCGGAGCTAGCGGCAGTGCTGGCGGAGGCGACGAAGCTGCAACTGAACGACTACCGAAGCTCCATCCATCGAGATCTGGCTCTGTTGGAGGAATCCCCGGACGCGGCCTTTCAACATCTGGATGAAGCGGAAGCGATTTTGCAGAAGCCCGGACATGTGTCGGGGGCGAACCGCAGTAGTTTGCTAGCGCGCACTCTACGCACACGAGCCCGGCTGGCAGCGGAAGCGGGAAAACCTGAGATGGCCCGTGCCGCCATCTGGCGCTTGCAGAAAATGCTTCAGGCCAACCGCAGTAACGCGGTTGAGCGCGCTTATCACGGAGCCAACGGGGCGCTCCTGGCCGCGGAGTCGAAATCCGCCGAGGCCATCGAAGAACTGCGGGAGGATCCCGAGTATCCCTTTTCCATGTCGAAGCTGGCGGAATTGCAGGCGGCAGCGGGGAACGCTCAGAATGCGGCGGAAACCAGAGCCGGCCTGAAGGCCAATTACGGCACCACCCTGGAGGACTGGCTCGTCGTCCGAAGGTTCAGGCAATAAGAATGCTGGGATTCAAGAACAGAGCGCTCCGGAAACTGACCAGAGTTGTCCTGGCTTTACTCTGTATTGTCGTGTGCGGCGAGGCTGCGGCTGCACGCGATGTTGCCCTCGTGACCGGCAAGAACAGCCGGGTTCAAGTGATGAAAGCCTCCGACCTGATAAGAATGATCAAGACCACGCACAAATGGCTCGCCGGGGATGATCTGACGGTGGTGCTCACCGAGCCATCTTCGCCAGAGATGCGCGTCGTTGCCGAGAAACTCTTGTCGCTGACGCCCGATGAGTTCAGGAAATTGATCGATGCAGCGAACAGAACCAGGGCGACGTTCCTGGTGGTTTCGAGCGATGACGAGGTGCTAAGAACGCTGCAATCGAATCCATCTGCCATCGGCCTGGTGAATGTTTACTCCATTAACAGCAACGTCGATGTGGTAAAGATCGACGGCAAGCTTCCCCTGGAACTCGGATATATCTTGCACAGCCAGTAGTCGCGGGGAAATTGCTCGCAATCCCATATTGCAGGCCCCGCAGTTGCCTTCCCCGTCCGGCGGGACTAGTATTTTTTCAGCCATTCCACCTCAATGAACCTCTCACCCGATATCGTCTTAAGGAGGATTTATGGGCATTGCAGTTTCCCCAATCCAGATTGATTCGCGCGTCAGCGACTTCATCGCGAAGCCACGTAAAATGCTCATCGACGGCAAATGGGTAAATGCCGTCTCGGGCAAGACTTTTCCAACCTATAACCCAGCCACCGGCGAAGTCCTGGCGCAGATCGCGGAAGGCGATCGGCAGGACATTGACCTTGCTGTAAAGGCGGCGCGTAAAGCGTTCGACAGCGGTTCCTGGTCGCGCCTGACGGCCTCCGATCGCGGCAAGCTGGTATGGAAACTGGCCGACTTGCTGGAAGAGCACCTCGAAGAATTCGCGACCTTGGAAACACTTGATAACGGCAAGCCGCTTGCTGTGGCTCGCGCCGCCGATGTTCCGCTCGCCGTCGATATGTTTCGCTACATGGCGGGATGGGCGACCAAGCTCGAAGGCACAACCATTCCGCTCTCGGTAATGTACACACCGGGCGTCAACTATCACGCCTACACCCTGCGCGAGCCGGTCGGCGTCGTGGGGCAGATTATCCCATGGAATTTTCCTCTGCTGATGGCGGTGTGGAAGCTGGCGCCGGCGCTGGCATCGGGATGCACGGTGGTGTTGAAGCCAGCCGAGCAGACGCCGCTCTCCGCGCTGCGTCTGGGCGAACTGATTATGGAAGCCGGATTTCCGGATGGTGTGGTCAACATCGTTCCGGGATATGGCGAAACGGCTGGCGCCGCTCTAGCAGCGCACGACTTGGTCGATAAAGTTGCGTTTACCGGATCGACCGAAGTGGGCAAGCTGATTGTGCACGCAGCCACGGGAAATCTGAAAAAGGTTTCGCTCGAACTCGGCGGCAAATCGCCGAACGTCGTGTTCAAAGATGCCGACCTGGACACAGCAATCGGCGGTGCGGCCAGTGCCATCTTTTTCAACCACGGCCAGTGTTGCTGCGCCGGTTCGCGCCTGTTCGTCGAGCGCCCGGTCTTCGATCGCGTGGTCGAAGGCGTAGCAGCGCAGGCGAAAAAGATCAACGTGGGTTCGGGTCTGGAACCGAAAACTTCGATGGGGCCACTGGTCTCCGAAGAGCAGTTGCAGCGGGTGTGCAACTATCTGGAGATCGGCCTGTCGGAAGGCGCGACCGCAGTGACGGGCGGAAAGAAGCTAGGCGACAAGGGATATTTTGTCGAGCCGACCGTGCTGGTAAATACGAAAGACAACATGCGGGTGGTACAGGAGGAGATTTTCGGGCCGGTGGTGGCCGCGATTCCATTCGACAATCCGGAAGAACTGCTGACTCGGGCCAACGATTCGATGTACGGCTTGGCGGCTGGCGTCTGGACGAAGGACGTCTCGAAGGCGCACCGCACGGCAGCTTTGCTGCGCGCCGGAACCGTCTGGATCAACTGCTACAACATCTTCGACGCGGCGCTGCCCTTCGGCGGCTACAAACAGTCGGGCTGGGGACGCGAGATGGGCAAAGACGTTCTTAATCTCTACACGCAAACCAAGGCGGTGTGCGTCAGAATGTAGTTTGGTCGGCTCGGTTATTGCCTTTGCAAGGTTGAACTTTAGACGGGGCAAGCCCCGTCTCTACACGATTAAAGGGCCGCGCTGCAAAATCAGCGCGGCCTCTTCTTTTTGTTGCGTTTTCGAGCTCGATGCTTACGCTGCTGCTTGTTGTTGATAAGCAGGGACAAAAACCTCGGCTACGAAGGTTTCGAACTTCGTCTGTGTTGTGTTGACGGCGGAGCGAGTTTCCAGTGCGCGCATGTGCCCGGTGTTCAGGGCGCCTGCCATCTCCAGGACCAGGCCGGCAAAGTTGTCGGACAATCCCATCTGCACCATCGCGGCTCGAATCTGATCGTTGGGCGCATGGATGTAACCAAGATCGGGTTTGCCGATCGCCTTGCCGATAATAGTGGCGGCTTCGGTATAGTCGAGATCGCGCTGCCCTTGCAGCTCTTGCATCTGTTTGCCCTGGAACGCCAGCCGCAGGAGGGCATCGGAGGCGGCGGCTCCTATGTCGCGGGTGGCGATCATGGGGAGCTTCAGATTCGGACTGACCGGTCCGATCATACTGCTAAGCATGCGAATGGCTCCAACCTGTGGCAGCGAGTTTTCCATAAAGTAGCCCGCGCGCAGGTGGAGTACATTCGCGCCGTCGATCTGGTTGAGCTTTTGTTCGAGGACGTGGAGGCCGACGACGGGGCCAGTTCCACCAGGTTTGTCGGCTCCGAAACTGCTGAGCGAAACAACATTCTTGATCCCCGCGTTTTTTACTGCCGCGGCGATCGCGTCGCTGATGCGATCCTGGTAAGCGCGATAGTCGTTGCTGGTTGGGTTGGGTGGAATCATGACGTAGGCTGCATCGGCTTTGTGGAAGGCTTTGGCGAGGGCCGAAGGGTCGGCGGTGTCGCCAATGAATATCTCCGCGCCTTCCGTCGCGAGAGGTTGCAAATGAGCCGCGTTTCTTCCGACGACACGAACCTTCTGCCCGCGGGCAAGAAGGTTCTTCGCCACTACCTGTCCAGTGTTGCCGCTTGCTCCAAGAACAACGTACATATTGACCTCCATTCTTGTTTTTAATTGGATGCGGCGGGCTCCGGTTTGGCTCCCGTTACGACAGCTATCTCTTGGGCATGCAGAAACAGAGATTGTTGCCGTCTGGATCAGCCACTGCAAACTCACGCAGTCCCCACGTCTGATCAACCGGCGCGGTGTGAATGGGAGACTCAGGACGCTGAGTCGTGTTCAAACCCCGCGTTCGAAAGGTCGCGTAGCGTTCATCAACGTCGTCCACGAACAAGCGGTTGAGGGAGCCGAAGACGCCATCCCCTGCATGACGGGAAAGCTGTAGTTCAGCTCCGTCACGAACCAGGTCGATGACTCCGTTAGCCAGCTCGCGGTCTTCATATCCAGGCCACTTGCGTTTGAAGTCGAGAACTTCGGTGTAGAAATGTAATGATCGCTGCAAATCACTAGACTTGATCACGGGCACGATCTTCATGACATTCTCCCGGACAAAGCAATGGCGCCAAGGTTATCGTGCGTGTTTACTGGCGTAAAAGATTGGAGGCGCGGGTGAGAATCGAACTCACGATAGAGGTTTTGCAGACCTCGGCCTTACCACTTGGCTACCGCGCCATAAATCACGCCTAAAACGAAAAGCCCTAGCAGCTTGCAGGGCTTCAAGAAACTGGAGCGGGAGACGGGATTTGAACCCGCGACTTCGACCTTGGCAAGGTCGCACTCTACCACTGAGTTACTCCCGCTCGTCAGCTCATTCTACAGCAGCGCAATTGCGGTGACAATTCTGCAGACTGCTCCTCATTTACGCAGGAGCCAGTACCACAAATTGGATAGGAAACCTCGATGAACTGGGCCAGGTATTCCTAAACCGTGTGGGGTAGTAGAAGCCAACCCTTTGCAGGAAAGTTGAATCGTATGTATCTGGCCAAAACTTGCCGAGGAGGATTTTTTGATGAATGGATTAAAGTTTTTTGTATTAGCCGCTGTGGTTGCACTCTGCTTCACGGTGATGATTCCCAAAACACAAGCTCAGGTGGGCATCGAGATTGGTGTCGCGCCTGTCTGTCCCTACGGCTACTATGACGTTCCGCCGTACAACTGCGCGCCATATGGCTACTACGGCCCGGAGTGGTTTGCAGGTGGCGTCTTCATCGGCGCCGGACCGTGGTTCCATGGTCCTGAGGGCTTCCACGGCCACGTCAACAACCATTTCCATCCCGATCACGGCTATCACGGCGCACTGCCAAATCGTGGCGACAAGCCCGAGCCGGGAAGGCATCTCGATAAGATTGAGCACTTCAAGGGAAACGAAGTGCGGGATGGACACGGCCATGTAGTTGGCAAGCGCTAATCGATAACAGCGGATGGTGAACTCAGCGATACCTTTGCCGAACCGCGAGCACCACCAGTCCGGCCGCAACCAGCAAAAGCGAGATCACGGTCAGTGTCCGGGTCAATCGCTTGTCGTGAGATTGCCTTTGCACAAGCGGTAGATTCACCAGTGCGCTGGCGATGGAGGCAAATACGGTCGCCACGCCAGCCACATCCGGAGACAGCTTGCCGTGAATCGCCATGGTCGCGGCTGCCGCGGTGGTACTCGCGCTGCTCACTGTCCCACCGAGCAGGCTGAGGGCAAGAAAGCCAAATTTGCCCAGGAACCGCGCACCGATAGTTCCGACTATCTCCATGACCACGAATAGTCCGCCAAGATTAAGCACGTGGCGCAAAGAGACGGGTGAATCAAGGCGCAGGCTCTTAACCGGTTGCGTGCCGCGATCGCGTTCCTTCCAGGCGAAGATCACCGCTCCGGCCGTCATCGCCAGCAGCGGCCATATCGCGATCGATACGGATGCCGGCGCGAAGATCGCCAGAATCACAAGGTTGCGCACGAACATCGCGACCGACGTAAGCAGGATGAGAGCGACTACCGTGCCGCTCGCCTCCGCTTCACCGCTCAGCACCGTACGCGACAACTCCGCCGCCGTAGCCGTACTGTTTACCAGGCCGCCGAGAACGGCGGTGTAGTACAGGCCGCGATTGCTGAATATTCGCAGCAGTACATAGTTGGCGAAGCCCAGCCCAGCCACGATAATCACAATCAGCCACGATTGCCGAGGATTCAGCAGGTGCCAGCTGTCGATGAACCGGTTGGGCAAGAGCGGATAGATCACGAACCCGATCAGTCCGAGCAGCACCGCGCCCCGGATTTCCGACAACTTCAAATCTCCCGCGAAGCGCTGCAACTCCGTTTTCCACGCCAGCAACATGGTCATCAGAATGGCGGACGCGATGGGAGTGAACAGGTGGCCCTGGCCGGCCAGCACTCCCAGAATAAATGTGACGATCAACGCCACGGAGGTTGTCATCTCCAACGACCGATCCACGAGCAGACTGCGACCGTTCAGAAACGCGACCAGGATAACCACGCCGGCCAGGCAGATCGCGGCCATTTGCATGGAAATGAGAATGGAGAGACAGCCCAGAAGAGCGGCAATCGAAAACGTACGAACCCCAACATCCTTTTGCGACCACTCGCGTTCCAGGCCCACCAGCAGGCCAATGCCGAGCGCAATTGCAATTTTGGTTGCAACTTCGAATGGCGGGAAGATCATTCTGCAAATGCTACACCCAAGGTGCGGCTAGGACCGCCAGCAAATCATGCCCGACCTAATACTGCTTCCCCGCTGCCGTCTGGTTGGCGGCGGCCGTGATCTGGTTGCGGACGTCCCAGAGATCTTTGTAGAGCCAGCTCTCCATCCGTTGCTGCAGGACTTCCACCGGCGTGCCCATGGTTCCGACAACCCGGCCTCCGATGACGCGCTCTGCGAGCTTGAGATGGTGGAAACGGAATATCTGCATGCGTTCGTCGAAGTCGAGCAAGCACTCGGCCACGTCGTGCAGGGCGAAGAATTCCTCGTGACGGCGGTAAAGGTCGCCGATGGTAATGCCGGCGCGGCTTAACTGCTCGTGAAATGCGTGACCGAGACGCGGGCCGACGTGGAGCAGCGCGAGGAACCCGGGAGAATCGAGGCCGCTGCCGTGCCCAAGACCGGCGCGAATCAGATGATAGTCGTAGGGGCTGATCGTCTCCAGGATGTGCAGCAGGCCGATGGGCGGCTCCATCAACTGCATGGCGCGGCGGATGAGGCGGGTGGTGTTGCCGTAGTCGCCGTGCTCCAGCGTTTCGAGGGCGCGGCCCAGTTCGAAAGCCGCTCCCTTCATGAGCAACTCCGAGCTCTGGTGCACGACCAGGAAGGTCATTTCGTCCGGGTGCAGCAGTTCTTCGGGCGCTTTTTGCAGGGCGAGCAATTCGTCGGTGCGCAAGTAGCGCTCGTAGTCGGTCGCTCCCTTGCCGGGAAGGATCGGTTTCGTAACCTCGTCGCGATGTGACATTCGGAAACCTGTTCAGGACTGCAAGTGCTCGGCCGGATGATGCGGCGACCACTGCGGATCTTCGTCCGGCGCTACGATCTGGCCGTCGCGCATGTGTACGATGCGGTCGCCATACGCGGCCGCCTCGGGGTTGTGCGTAATCATCATTACAGTCTGCCCCAGATCCTTATTCGACTGGCGCAGCATGTCGAGGACGACGCTGGAGCTTTTCGTGTCCAGGTTGCCGGTCGGCTCGTCGGCGAGCACGATCGCGGGACGGTTGATAAGAGCCCGGGCGAGCGCGACTCTCTGCTGTTCGCCGCCGGACAGTTCGTTGGGCCGATGCTCCAGGCGTTGGGCGATGCCGAGCATCCCGGTGATTTTTTTCAGGAACGCGGGATCTGGCTTCCCGCCCGCGATGTCAGCCGCAATCTCGATATTCGAACGCGCGTTGAGTGTAGGCAGAAGATTAAATTTCTGGAACACGAATCCAATTTTGCTTTTGCGCAACCGCGTGCGCTCGCCGTCGGAAAGCGTAGCGAAATTCACGCCGTCGATGGTAACGCTTCCCGAGTCGGCCCGAGTCAGCCCGCCCAACAGATAAAAAAGCGTGGACTTGCCGCTGCCCGAAGGCCCCACGATGGTGACGAACTCTCCTTTTTGCACGCTGAAGGAAATACCGCGCAACGCGGGCACGTCCACCTTGCCCACTCGGTAGGTCTTGCGCAGTTCCCTGGCTTCGATGAAGGCCGACATCCAGTGAAAACCATATCACACGGAGGGGCGTGATTGAGTCGTCGAAGCATTGCGTCATTGAGCATTAAAACCCTGGGTCCGATGAGCTTCTGAACTTCAATGATTCAGTACCTCAATGATTCAATGTCTCAATGTACTGCTACGCCACGGTCGCGTGCTCGACGTCCGCACGGGCGCGGAGTTCAATCTGCCGCTTGGGACCGCGCTTGCGTATCAGCAGCAGGCGAATGCGTTCCAGCAGTTCCGCGGGTTCGTACATTCCCTTGGACAAAAAAACATCGGCCAGCGTTTCGCGTTCGTAAATTTTGATTCGGCCGGAGATCAGCACTGCCGGGGTCTGCGGAGAAACACGTTTGACTTCTTCGATCAGCCGCGAACCATCCACGCCGGGCATGATCAGATCGGTGAGCACCAGGTCAACCCCGCCGCGGCGGAAGGCTTCGAGGGCCATGGCGCCGTCGTTAAACGCGAGCACGCGGTAGCCTCGCGTTTCCAGCAGGACCTTGCGGATGGAAAGTGCTTGTTGGTTGTCGTCCACACAAAGAATCGTTTTCTTGGGCTTCATTGGCCTAACCGGGGGACAGTCGTCACAAATGTTTTCTGAATTCGATGCCTGATTTCTTTTTGTTTTTGGGAATCGTGAGCGAGGTGAATGCTAAACAGATTCCGAGCGCCGGTAAAGTGCCGCGCTCGCCAATGGCACTCTCGTGCGAGGCAAGGTCGTGCCATCATGCTGAGAACCTCGCCTGTCAAGGGTTTCGGTTTGCTAGGTGGCGAGTGTGACTTCACCGCGGAGAACTTCCACACAATTTCCACCGACACGCACATTGACCACCTGGTTATCCTGCTGGTCGACGCCCTTGGTGGCGCGAACAAAAATCCGGCTCGGGCGGTGCACTTCGAGCCCTTGCTCGATCAAAACCCGCTCCTCGCTGGCCGCAACGCCGTGCGCCACCATCCAGGCGGAGCAGCATCCGGCGGCGGAACCGGTCGCGGGATCGTCCCCGTTGTAAAAAATCATGCGAGCATGGAGCCGAGCTTTGGGATCGACGGTTTCGCGGCAAACGAAATAAAAGAATTTTCCGCCGCTCGATGCAAGGTATTCGGTGGCGCCCACGAGATCAAGCCGGAGGTTCTGGAGCCTCTTCAGCGAACGCAACGCAACAATCGTGTACGGCAAGCCGGTCGAGACCGTTTGGATGGGCACGGAGTTGTCGAAGTCAGCTGCGCTCAGACCCGTGAGCCGCGCGATGTCCGCCACGTTATGGATTGCGCCGAAGTCGGGATTCTTCTGCGTCATCTCCCCGAAGGCGGGCTGCCCGGCTTCTTCGGTGAAGCGCACAGGAACGGTACCGACATTGAGGTCAAGGACAACTTCGGCCGCGCCAGACTGGCCACGCATGACAAAAGCGGTGCCCAGCGTGGGATGCCCGGCAAACGGCAGTTCTTCCTGCACGGTGAAGATACGCACGCGGACGCCGCGGGTTTTTTCCGCTGCAGCGTCCCCGGGCAGAATGAAAGTAGTTTCGGAGAGATTCATTTCGCGGGCAAGGGCCTGCATTTGTTCAGTGCTGAGGCCGCGTCCGTCGAGAAAAACAGCCAGAGAGTTGCCGGTGAGAGCACGGTCGGTAAACACATCCACCTCTACCATGGAGAACTTTCGTGCCGAGGTAGCCATGCGTGAGATATTGTCTCCTGAGCCTCATTGATTCGCCCCTCTGCCTAATGGTCGCAGAATATGAAACGATAATTCCTATCAGCAACTGACTCAGCCCCAGTTGACGGATGGGAGCCGCCCTCGATATTCTATTGTCTACTAATGCAATAGGGTTTGAAACCGCCGGTCGTCCAGCAGCATCAATTGAAGAAACTACGCGAGGAACCAACATGTCTCTGCGCATCAATTCCGAAGCCCCCAACTTCACTGCCGAAACCACGCAAGGCACTATCAACTTTCACCAGTGGATCGGAGACGGCTGGGCGATTCTTTTTTCGCACCCCAAGGATTTCACGCCAGTATGCACAACCGAACTGGGCTACATGGCGGGTCTGCAACCGGAGTTTGCCACGCGCAACACGAAAATCATCGGCCTGAGCGTGGATCCGGTGTCCAGTCACGGCAAATGGGCTGCCGACATTGAAGAAACGCAAGGTCACAAGATGAGCTATCCGATGATCGGCGATCCGGAGCTCAAGATTGCCAAGCTCTATGACATGTTGCCCGCCGAGTCTGGAACCACCAGCGAGGGCCGTACGGCGGCCGACAATGCCACGGTGCGCACGGTGTTCGTGATCGGTCCGGACAAAAAGATCAAGCTGATGCTGATCTACCCCATGAGCAGTGGACGCAATTTCGATGAAGTGCTGCGCGCGCTGGATTCGATCCAGCTCAATGCAAAACACAATGTGGCCACGCCCGTGAACTGGAAGCCGGGGCAGGACGTGATCATTCCCACCTCGGTCTCGGAAGACCAGGCCAAACAAAAATATCCCGGCGGCTGGAAGACTCTGAAGCCCTATCTGCGAGTGGTGGCGCAGCCGAAGTAGTTCGTGTTACGTTCCCAACGAACATCCGCACAAGAGTGCTCGCGAAAGTTTTGTGCGAATTTTTGTGCGAACCTCGGAAGCGCATGCGGTCCGGTGATCGTCCCGGTCTTCAAAACCGGCGGGCGGCATCCTCGATGTTGCCGGTGTGTTCGACTCACACACGCTTCCGCCAGTTTTCAACAAGTTGCAGACTACGAAATCACTCGGAAATCAGTTCACGGTGGCGAGAGCCATGCGAACGACCTTCGAGTGAGCTAGCTCCATCTCATTCGTCACGACATCTCCGTACACGTTCATCGTGGTTCGGATATCTGCATGCCGCATCAATTTTTGCTGGACGGCGATCGACGTCCCCACAGCGTCAAGCCACGAGCGGTATGTATGCCGCATCGTGTGGGTACTAACGTGACCGATTCCGGCGATTGATGTGGCCTTCCGGTAGGCATCGTTAACGCCATCGGCTGACCACGGCAATCTGCCGAGCTGTGCCCGCGAAGCAAACACCCAATCCTCGTCCGAGGAGAATTCGGTTCTCGCACGCCAGCTTTCCAGCACCTGCAACATTTCGGAATCGATGGGCATCGTCTTCTTCGAGTAAGCGGTTTTTACGTCGCCGACCCGTTGGCGGACTATGCTCCGCTGGATCGAGAGCTTCCCTTCTATCCAGTTGATGTCGCTACATTTCAGCGCCAGACACTCGCTGAGTGAAGACGTTGTTATGTTCGTTCCCTCGCGCGGAATCGGGGTGGTCGTGTTTACGAACGGAGAAAACGGCAATGCTGTAATCAAGAAAGTGGTTGAGACTCTTTATCCGAACGGCCTCTACCTGGCTACGATGTAAGCAGTGCGAAAATACCCTGGGGAACGGGCATTTCATCCTAACTCGTGTCGATACAGCACTAGCGTTTGACGGTAACGATAAGCAGTTGTTCTGCATCATCGGCCGGCGACGCTGCATTCCTCACTTCTTTTCCGTGAGATCGGCAGCCCAATTCGCGATGAGCTTCAGCGCTGAAAGCGACATCGTTTCTTCAATCTCGTTGTATTCGTTCGGGCCACCGGTCTTGGCTTGCTGCATGAGATGATTCTTGCCTGGCAACACCACAACCATGGCTCCGGGATTGTTCCTGAGCGCGTCGATTGCCGCGAATGAATCTTCATCGGCGGGGACCTGCACATCCAGCGATCCGTAAATTGCCAGCACCGGCACGGTGAGCCGACCGAGCGTGAGGGCGGGGTCATAGGCGAGGAAAGACCGATACCACGCGGTGGTATCGTCATGCGCCAGGCTTTTGGCTTCGTTCTGATCTACTAGCTTGTCTTTGACGCCTTCCGCGACGATATCTTCGGCAGGCTTATGAGCAGATGCATCGGACGGAGCCGCAAGGATCGCGGCGTATAGTTTCTGGTCGAAGACCCTACGGCGAGCGATGTAGTCCTCAGGCGCACCGTACGCTTTCGCTGTCATGGCGGACTGTAGGACGAACAGCTTATCGCCGCGTAAGGCTGGGCCAGCGATCATCACGACGAACGCGACATCCTTATCCGACGCCGCCACCATCGGCGCGATGACTCCGCCTTCGGAGTGGCCCAGAATGCCCACATGGCTTGAATCGATGCCGGGTTGGGTGCGCAGCCAGGTGATCGCAGTCTCCGCATCGGAGGCGAAGTCCGCCGTGGTCGCGGAATCGAAGTCACCGGTCGAGCCACCGACGCCGCGTTTGTCATAGCGCAGGACGGCAAAGCCCCTGCGGCTTAGAGCGTCCATAAGCACGACGAAAACCTTGTGGCCCCAGACGTCTTCGTCTCGCGTGTTATGCCCTGTACCGGAAACGAGCACGATGGCTGGAAACGGGCCGGTACCTTGCGGTATCGTGAGCGTGCCAGCCAGGCGGTTACGCGTCGCGGCGTTGTCGAATACGACATGTCTCTGACGATAGGGCAGCGGGCCGGCGGCAATCGCCGCTTCCTGCGGCCGCTTGTGAATGGCGGAAGCGAGATCCGCCGCAATCGCACGCTTGAGAGTGAGCGGATACATCTGCTGGAAAGTCATGTTGCCCGTCCATGCATTTTCCTGCGTACTCCAGGCACCGTCATACCTCAGACTGAGTTTGGTGACAGCGAAGTGCAGGTTCGAACCATCGGACACGACCTCATCCAAGTCGGTCCGATTGCCGCTGGGGTTTGTCAGATAGCCGGTGTACGCGGAACTCGACCTCGCGATGTGAATACGGACTTTGAAGCCTGCGTTGAGCTGCCCAACCCAGTCTCCCGCGGCGTCTTCCGCGTGCGCGGGAATATGAAGCAGCAAAAGAAGAACCGTCAACAGGCACGTCATGCGGTTTGTTGACTTCATGCTTGTAGGATACGGGCTCTCCTTCAGTATTGTTCCTATTAGTGGCGGAACATCACCGAAGCGACAGCAAACAGCCGTTATGGTAAGTACTGACAAGTCGGCTTCTCGTCATCAATCGCACAACTGACGACAAGGGCGTTTACCGTTACTTATCCAGCACCCATTTCATATCTTACGTTCAATGAGTGGGTTGGGTCGTAACTTCAAATCGGACGTTGTGCCTATTCAATCCGCTCAATCGGGATGAGCTTGCGCTAACCGCCAGTCGCCCGTACGGTGGACGCGGCCGGATTACTATCCTTGACATTATCTATATAGATCAATATATATAATCATCATGACCAAGAACCAAGCG
>Ga0209274_10000107_pt1 | contig 73166 bp, 69 predicted proteins | sample HubBroMetageREF1_FD_188343 | JGI IMG/M metagenome (GOLD analysis project Ga0209274, IMG submission 188343) | Reference soil microbial communities from the Hubbard Brook experimental Forest, New Hampshire, USA - Hubbard Brook CCASE Soil... | ecosystem: Environmental > Terrestrial > Soil >...
AGCTCCACTCACCGATGGGCTGGCTCTCCCTGCGCTTGTCGAGCAGATCGCGGATGGCGTCGGTGCTGACGCCCGGCGCGCGTTCGAACTCCAGCTGCGCCCCGATGAACCACTCGTTGTCGGGTCCCTTCACACTGCGGTAACCGATCTGGTACTCGGCGGGCTTGCGCGTGCGCCGCGCACCGCGGCGGTCGAGCACGTCGACCTCGAGCACGTGGCGCCAGGTCTCTCCGCCCCAGGCACCGGCATTCATGGCGAGCGCGCCGCCCAGGGTGCCGGGAATGCCGGCAAAGAATTCTGCGGGCCCCAGTCCCCATTTCACGCACTGCCGGGCGATGCGCGCGCAGGGCACCCCCGCCTCGACCCGGATGCGCGTGGCGCTCAGGCGCTCGAGCGCGCCCAGCGCGCCGTGCGTGGCGATGACGGCGCCGCGGATTCCGCCGTCGCGAACCAGGAGATTGCTGCCGAGCCCGATCCACAGCAGCGGCACCTCCGGCGGCAATTGACGCACGAAGGCCGCAAGATCCATGGCATCGCGCGGCGTGAAGAAATAATCTGCCGGACCCCCTACGTGCCACGACGTGTGCTTCGCCATGGGCACATCGTGCAGCACTCGGGTCGCGTACTCGGGCGACAGATCGGTGAGCCGCTGCGCGCTCATGCCGCGGCTCCCGCCGCAAAGCGGCTCTTGAGATCCTGGGCGACCGCGCCGATATTGCCGGCGCCCATGATCAGCACCACATCGCCGTCATGCACCACGCCGCGCAGACTGTCGGCCAGATCGTCGGCGCGCTCGACGAATACCGGTTCCACCAAGCCGCGGGTGCGCACCGCTCGGCAGATCGCGCGGCCGTCGGCGCCGGCGATCGGCGCCTCGCCGGCCGCATACACCTCGGTGACCAGCAGCACGTCGCATTCGCTCAAACTGCGCCCAAAGTCGTCGAGCAAATCGCGCGTTCTGCTGTAGCGATGCGGCTGGAACGCGAGCACCAGGCGCCGCGTCGGCCAGCCCTGCCGCACCGCTTCGAGGGTCGCCGTGATTTCGGTCGGATGATGGCCGTAGTCATCGACGATGAGCGCCCGCCCGCCCGCCCATTGGATCTCGCCCAGCTGCTGCAGGCGCCGATCGATGCCCTGGAATTGCGCCAGCGCCCGCTGGATGGCGGCATCGGGGACTTCGAGCTCGGTCGCCACCGCGACCGCGGCCAGAGAATTGAGGACATTGTGACGGCCGGGCAGGTTCACGGTGACCGCCAGCGGCTCCCGGCCCGGACGCAATGCCCGATAATGCGATTGCAGGCCGTCGCGCACCACATCGACGGCGCGGATATCCGCCTCGGGCGCGAATCCGTAGGTGTAAAACGGCCGCGCCACCTCCTCGAGAATGCTGCGCACCTCATCGTCGTCGGTACACAGCACCGCGAGTCCGTAGAACGGCAGGTTGTGCAAGAATTCGACGAAGCTCTGTTTGAGCCGGGCGAAGTCTCCCTCATGCGTCGCCAGGTGATCGTTGTCGATGTTGGTAACGATGGCGATCATCGGCTGCAAGTGCATGAACGAGGCATCGCTCTCGTCGGCTTCGGCCACGAGGTACCGGCCGGCGCCCAGCTTGGCGTTACTGTCGGCGCTCTTGAGGCGCCCGCCGATGACGAAGGTGGGATCGAGGCCCCCCTCGGCGAGCACGCTCGCGACCAGGCTCGTGGTCGTGGTCTTGCCGTGAGTGCCGGCCACCGCGATCGAATATCGAAAGCGCATCAGCTCGCCCAGCATTTCCGCGCGCGGCACCACCGCGATGCGCTTCGCCTGCGCCGCGGCGACTTCCGGATTGGAGCGGTTGACGGCGCTCGACACCACCACCACGTCGGCATCGCCCAGGTGGTCGGCACTGTGGCCGATGAAAATCGTCGCGCCCAGGCGGGCCAGGCGTTGCGTGACGGAGTTGGCCTTGAGATCGGAACCCTGCACCGCATAGCCCAGATTGAGCAGCACCTCGGCAATGCCGCCCATGCCGCTGCCGCCGATGCCGACCAGGTGAATGCGGTGAATGCGCCGCATGCGATCGTCGATTCGGGTGCGCAGGCGGCGTTCGCTCATGCGTGCGCTCCGGCCGCGGTGCACAGGTCCGCCAGCCGCGCCGCCGCATCGATGATGCGCGAGCTGCGGGCGCCTTCCGCCATCTTGAGCAGGCGCCCGCGATTGCCGATGAGCTCGCCGATGGTCTCGCCCAGGCGTTCAGGGTCAAGATCGCGCTCCTGAATGACCCGCGCCGCGCCGCTGCGGACCAAGACCCCCGCGTTCTGGGTCTGGTGATCGTCGGTGGCCACGGGCAACGGCACGAGGATGGCGCCCAGGCCCGCGGCCTGCAGCTCGGTGACGGTCATGGCGCCGGCGCGGCACACCGCGAGGTCGGCCCACGCATAGGCCTCGGCCATGTCGTCGATGAAGGGCAGCACCTCGGCCTCGATCTGCGCTTGTGCGTAGGCCGCACGCGCCGCCTCGAGTCCGCGCTCGCCGGTCTGGTGGCGGATCAGCGGCCGATTCTCGGTACCAAGCCGCGCCAGCGCCTGCGGCACCACGGAGTTCAAGCGCTGCGCGCCCTGGCTGCCGCCGAATATCAGCAGGCGGGAGCGGCTATCCCGGTTCGCAAAGCGCACTTCGGGAGCCGGGAGTGCCGCGATATCCGCGCGCACGGGATTGCCGATGGTTCGGACGCGCGCCCCGACCTTCGATCCAAAGCTGCCCGGAAACGCTTCGAGCACCTGGCTTGCAAAGCGCGCCAGCACCCGATTGGTCATGCCGGCGACGGCGTTTTGCTCGTGAATCAGCAGCGGAATCCGCAGCAGCCACGCGGCGATGCCGCCCGGCCCGCTCACGTAGCCGCCCAAGCCAAGCACGGCGCGCGGGCGAACCCGGCGCAAAACCCGCCACGCCTGAATCACCGCCCTCACCACGGTCACCGGCGCGAGCAGGCGGGTCCGCAAGCTCTTGCCGCGCACACCGCCGACCCGCACCCACTCGATGGGAAATCCATTCGCGGGCACCAGCCGCGACTCCATGCTTCCGGGCACTCCCAGCCACACCACCGGGATCCCGCGGTCGCGCAACACCCGGGCCACGGCGAGCGCGGGAAAGACGTGGCCGCCGGTGCCGCCCGCCATGATGAGCACGGGTGCGCCCGTCATCGGTGCGCCCGTCATCGAGGTCCTCCCGGCATGCGCATCACGGCCGAGCGCGAGCTGCACTTGACCTCGTGATAGATCCGCAGCAGCACTCCGAGCCAGGCGAGGCTCACCAGCAGGCTGCTGCGGCCGTAGCTCAAGAGCGGCAGAGTCAGGCCCTTGGTCGGCAGCACGCCCATGTTGACGCCGATGTTCACGCTGGCCTGCAGACCCAGCCATACGCCGAAGGCCAGCGCCACGTAGGACTGGAATCGCATGCCGGCTTGCGCGGCCATGCGCGAGATTTGAAATGCCCGCCACACCAGCGCCATGAACAGCGCGATCACACCGAGCACGCCGACCAGCCCCAGCTCCTCCGCGAGTACCGCGAACACGAAATCGGTGTGCGCCTCCGGCAAATAGAACAATTTCTGCACGCTGCTGCCGAGACCGACACCGAACCAGGCACCCCGGCCGATGGCGATCAGCGACTGCGTCAATTGAAATCCGCCGTTGAAGGGATCGTCCCAGGGATGCAGGAATCCGGTGAGGCGCTTGAGGCGATAGGCCGAGGTGAGCGCCAGCACCGCAAACGACAGCGAGGCCGCGATAACCAGCAACAACACGTACCGAATCCGTGCGCCCGCGACGAACAGCACCGCGAAGCCGGTGGCGAACAACACCGTGGCGGCGCCGAAATCGGGCTCGAGCAGCAGCAGGATCGCAGCGACGCCGAGCAGCGCCACCGGTTTGGCGAGGCCGGGCAGGCTCTGTTCGAGCTCGCCGCGCTTGCGCACGCAGTAGCTGCACACCCAGGTCAGCACCAGCACCTTGGCGAGCTCCGACACCTGGAAATTGATCGGGCCCATCCGCAGCCAGCGCCGCGCGCCGTTCACCGTGGCGCCTATGCCGGGAATCAGCACCAGCAACAGCAGCAGCAGCCCCAAGCACAACAGCGCGAGGCTGTACTTGTCCCACAGTTCGGCCGGGACGCGGGTCAGAACCCAGGCGAACATCAGGCCGCCGGCGCCGAAGACGAACTGGCGCTCGAGAAAATAAAACGGATTGCCGAGATCGCGCGCGGCGATGGACATGGACGCGGAGGTGACCATGATCAAGCCGACGAGCAGCAGGCTCGCCGTCAGCCCCAGCGTGATGAAATCCCAGGCGAAGGGCATGCGCTCGCGCGCCCGCATTCCGTAGGACATGGTGGCCGTGGTCATCGCCGGCCCCGTTCGAGTTCGCGCACGGCGGCTGCAAACACATCGCCGCGATGACCGTAGTCGCGAAACATGTCGAAGCTGGCGCAGGCGGGCGAGAGCAGCACCGTGTCGCCCGCCCGCGCGGCGCGCGCGGCCGCGAACACCGCCTCCTGCATCGACGCCGCAATCTCGATCGGGCACACGCCCTCGAGCGCCGCCGCCAGCGCGGGCGCATCCTTGCCGATCAGCACCCCGTGCCGCACCTTGCCGCGAAAGGCCTGCGCCAGAGGCGTGAAGTCCTGGCCCTTGCCCAATCCCCCCGCAATCATCACCAGCGGCCCCGGCATGCCGGCCACCGCGGCGATGGTCGCGCCCACATTCGTGCCCTTGGAGTCGTCGACGAAGCGCACGCCGGCCACGTCCGCGATCCACTCCGAGCGGTGCGGCAGGCCGGCAAAGGTCTCCAGAGCCGCAAGCATGGCAGGCATCGGCAGTCCGGCCGCTTCCCCCAGGGCCAGCGCCGCGAGCGCGTTCGCCGCGTTGTGCCGGCCCGCGATCTTCAGGCGCGAGACGTCGAGCAGGCCTTCGCCGCGGCGGGCGAGCAGCGTGTCCGCGCCGCTGCGCAGCAGGCAGAAATCCGCGTCCGGGCGCTCGACGGAAAACGTCACCGTCCTCCCCTCCAGGCCCCGCATGGCGGACACCAGCGGATCGTCCGCATTCAAAACCACGGTGTCCGCGTTCGCAAATATCCGCGACTTGGCCCGCGCGTAGTCCGCGACCGTCGCATAGCGATCCATGTGATCGGCGGTCACATTGAGCACCACCGCGGCCAGAAGCTCGAGCGTCCACGTGGTCTCGAGCTGAAAGCTCGACAGCTCCAGAACATAGAGATCGGGCACTGGTTGATCGAGCAGATCGAGCGCCGGGACACCTAAGTTGCCGCCCGCCAGCACGCGGCGTCCCGCGGCAGCCGCCATGCGCGCGACCAGGCTCGTGACCGTGCTCTTGCCGTTGGTGCCGGTGATGCCGATGACCGGCGCCTGCACGTTGCGCGCGAATAATTCCACATCGCCCAGCACTTCGATGCCCCGATCCCGGGCGACGCGGGCGATCGGTTCCTCGAGCGGCACGCCCGGCGACATGAGCACCTGCGAGGCGCCGTCGAGCAGCGACAGATCGAAGCCGCCCAGCCGAAGATCGAGCGAGCGGGCGAGGGCGCCCAGCTCCTCCAGCCCCGGCGGAATGCGGCGCGAGTCGGTGGCGCGCACCGGCATCCCGCGCTTGGCAAGATATCGCAGGCAGGAAGCACCCGTTTTGCCGAGACCGACGACGACGCTATGCATCAGCGGATCTTCAAGGTTGCAAGACCCGCCAACACCAGCACGAAGCTGATGATCCAGAAACGCACGATCACCTTCGGTTCGGCCCACCCCTTGAGTTCGAAATGATGATGAATGGGCGCCATGCGGAATATCCGCTTGCCGGTGAGGCGGAACGACGCCACCTGCAGCATCACAGAGACGGTCTCGAGCACGAAAACGCCGCCCATCACGAACAGCACGATCTCCTGGCGCACCATGACGGCCGCGGTGCCGAGCGCGGCGCCGATGGCGAGCGCCCCCACGTCGCCCATGAACACCTGGGCCGGATAGGTGTTGAACCACAGAAACCCGAGGCCCGCGCCCACCAGCGACCCGCTGAAGATGAGCACCTCGCCGACGCCGGGGATGTAGGGAATCTGCAGGTAGGTCGCGAACTTGAAATTTCCCGTGACGTAGGCGAACACGCCGAGGGCCGTGGCGACCATCACGGCCGGCATGATGGCGAGCCCGTCGAGGCCGTCGGTCAAATTCACGGCGTTGCTGGTGCCGACGATGACGAAGTACGACAGCGCGAGAAATCCCGCGGTGGACATGGGCACGGCCACGCTCTTGAAGAAGGGCACGTACAGGGCGGATTCACCCGAGAACTGGTGCAGGTTGTGCAGGGTCAGCGCGGCCGCGAGCCCGACCACGGACTGGGCGAGGTACTTGTAGCGCGCCGCCAGCCCCTTGGAGTTGCCCACCACCAACTTCAGGTAATCGTCGTAGAAACCGACCAGGCCGAATCCCAGGGTGGTGGCCAGCAATATCCATATGAAGCGGCTCGACAGGTCCGCCCACAGGAACGTGCCCAAGCCCATCGCCACCAGGATGAGGCCTCCGCCCATGGTGGGGGTGCCGGATTTCTGCAGATGCGACTGCGGGCCGTCGCTGCGCACGCGCTGCCCGATCTGGTAGCGGCTCAACATGGCGATCATGGCCGGCCCGATGAACAAGGCGAGCATCAGCGCGGTGAGCGCGGCCAGGATGCCGCGCAAGGTGAGGTACTGGAAGACGTGAAAGCCGCTGTAGAACTTCGCGAGATATTCGGTCAGGGAAAGCAGCATCAGCTCGCCCTCATCATGGGACCGGATCCGCCGCCGCCGCCGGTCAGCGCCTGCACCACCCGTTCCAGTCGATTGATGCGCGACCCCTTGATCAGCACGGTCACGCCGGGCGCGAGCTCCGACTGCAATCGGCGCGTCAGAGAATCGGCGTCCGCGAACCACTCGCCGCCCGAGCCGAAGGTCTCCACCGCGCGCGAACTCTGTGAGCCGAGCGCGAACAGGCGCTTGATTCCGCAATCGCGCGCATACGCACCCATGTGCGCGTGACTGTCTTCGGCGTACTCGCCGAGCTCGGCCATGTCGCCGAGCACCAGCCAGGTCGCGCCCGGCAGCGAGCGCATCACTTCGAGCCCGGCGCGCACCGAACTCGGATTGGCGTTGTAGGAGTCGTCGATGATCCAGCTGTCCCGCGCTCCGGCCTTCAGCTGCAGGCGGCCCGGCACGGCTCGAAAGTCCGCGAGCCCCGCCGCGATGTCGTCGAGGGAGGCGCCGGCGGAGGCCGCGGCGGCCGCGGCGGCCAGTGCATTGCCGACGTTGTGCATGCCGCCCGTCTTGAGCGCGACCGCGCGCAGACCGAGCGGACACTCCAGGGTGAAGCGCGTGGCGAATTCTCCCCGCTCGATGGTCTGCAGGGGATTCTTCGCCATGAAATCCGCGGTCGCGTGCACTCCGAAGGTGTGGATTTGGCGCGTGGCGGAAACGCGGCGCCAATAGTCGGCATAAGGATCGTCGGCATTGATGATGGCCGTGGCGGAGGGCTCGAGGCAGGACACCATCTCGCCCTCGCCCTGGGCGACGCCGTCCAGATTCCCGAATCCCTCCAGATGCTCTGCGCCGGCATTGGTGATGAGCCCCACGGTAGGTCGCGCGATCCGCACCAGCTCGGCAACGTCGCCGATGCGATTCGCGCCCATTTCGACCACGGCGCTGCGATGCGAGGCTTCCAGGCGCATGAGCGTCACCGGCACGCCGATGTGATTGTTGAGATTGCCGTGAGTCGCCATCACCACACCCATGCGCGCCAGAATGGCGGCGGTCATCTCCTTGGCGGTGGTTTTGCCGTTGCTGCCGGCGACCGCCACCACGGGCAGCGTGAATTGATCGCGCCAGGCGAGCCCCAGCGCCTGCAGTGCCCGCAGCGCATCCGGGACCACGATCTGCGGCAGCGCGTGCGGCACGGCGCCTTCGACAATGGCGCCGATGGCGCCCTGCGCCGCCGCTGCCGCGACGAAATCCCGGCCGTCGAAGTTGGGCCCGCGCAGCGCGACAAAGAGCGAACCGGGCTTGAGCGTGCGGCTGTCCGTGACGACCGCGCCGTAGGGCCGATCGTTGCCGACCAATTGCCCGCCGACCGCGGTTGCGGCGTCCTGCAGCGTCCGTTTCATGGCCACTCCCGAATCATGCCGCTGCCCCTAAATAGCGCTGCGCTTCGAGCCGATCGCTGAAGCTGCGCCGCGTATCCCCGTAGATTTGATAGTCCTCGTGGCCCTTGCCCGCGATCAGCACCACATCCAGCGGCTGTGCTTCGCTCAAGGCGGCGTGGATGGCTTCGGCGCGGTCGTGAATGATGCGCACCTCGCGCGAGGTGACGCCGCTCGCGATGGCGCGAGTGATGGCCTGCGGATCCTCGGAGCGCGGATTGTCGTCGGTGATGATGATCTCATCCGCGAGTTCGTCGGCAACGGCGCCCATGATTCGCCGCTTTCCGGGATCGCGGTCGCCGCCGCAGCCGAACACGCACCACAGGGCTCCCTGGCAATGCTCGCGCAGGGCGCGCAGGGCCTGCGCAAGCGCATCGGGCGTGTGCGCGTAGTCGACCACGGCCATGGGCTTGGCCTTGGACGCGGGTCCCACCACCTCCATGCGTCCCGGCGGCGGCACGCAGTCGGCGATGACGCGGACCGCATCGGCGAGCGAGGCGTCCAGGGACAGAAGGCAGGCCATGACGATCAAGGCGTTCTCCGCATTGAAGCGGCCCAGCAGCCGGATCGCGACCGTCGCCTTGCCGAAGCTGCCGTCGAGCTGCATGGAAATGCCGTGCACGTCGAAGGTCACCTGAGGAGAGCACAACGCGCGCTCGGCCAGCCATCCCGAGCCGCCGGCGCCGATCCAAACGGCCGTGAGCGGCACGCGCCCGCCATAGTTCTGCGCCAATTCCCGGCCGAAGGCATCGCCCACATTGATGACGATGTGCTTGAGATCGGGAGCCTGGAACAGGCGCGCCTTGGCCGCGCCGTACGCCGCCATGGTCTGGTGATAGTCCAGATGATCGCGGCTCAGATTGGTGAACGCGGCCGAATGCATGCGCACGCCGGCGGTGCGATCCTGATCGAGCGCCTGGGAGGACACTTCCATCGCCACCTCGCGCACGCCGGAGGCCCTAAGGCTCGCGAGCAGGCGGTGCAAGGTGACCACGTCAGGGGTGGTGAGTGCCGCATCCTCGAGCGCGCCGATCCGGCCCCAACCGATGGTGCCGATATAGGCGGCTTGAATCCCAAGCTTCTCGAGACATTGCGCCAGCAAGTACGCACAGGTGGTCTTGCCGTTGGTTCCGGTAATGCCGGTGACGCGCAGCTGCGAGGAGGGCCAATTGAAGAATCGGTCGGCGATGCGGCCCACCAAGGCCGCAAGTCCGGGTATCGCGGCCCCGAACACGCCGGAGGGCAGGCTCGGCGGCGACACGTCGGGGCCGGGTTCCCACAGCACCACGCTGGCGCCGCGCGCGGCCGCTTCCGCGGCAAACTTGAGGCCATGCACGCTGCGGCCGCGCAATGCGAAGAACAAACTGCCGGCGCGCACCTCGCGGCTGTCGAGAGTCAGGTCCTCGACTCGGGATTCATTCGCAGGCACCGCCGCGATGCCGTCGAGCAGCCACATGAGGGAGGTACTCATTGAATGTCGCTGGCCTGCACCAGCGTGGCCGCGGGCACGTTCTGCAAATCGTCCGGCGGAACGTCCATCAAGCGCAGGGCCCCGGACATCACGCTCGCGAACACCGGCGCCGCCACGGTGCCGCCCTGCGCCAGTATGCCGCCGAGCTCGTGCACATCCCGGCTCGGCTCGTCGATCACCACCACCGTGGCCAGTTTCGGGTGCGAGGCCGGCACCAAGCCGGCGAATACCGCCATGATCCGGTCGGTGGAATAGCCGCCGGGGATTGATTTGAATGCGGTGCCTGTCTTACCCGATACCTGATAGCCGATGAGCGACGCGCGGGTCGCGGTGCCGCCCTTCTCCACCACCTGCTCCATCAGCTGCACCAGCTCGTGCGCGACCTTCGGGTCGATGACCTGTTCTCCCGGCACGGGCCCGGTGACGCGCTCGAAGGAGATGGGACGCTTCACTCCGCCGGCGCCGATGGTGGCATAGGCATGCGCCAACTGCAGCGGCGTGACCGAGAGACTATAGCCATGGGATAGAGTCGCGATGCCGATGGGGCGCCAATGAGCGTAATTGCTCAGCATGCCGGCCGATTCGCCGGGAAAGCTGCTGCCCGTCACCTGACCCAGGCCCAATGCCGTGAGCGTGTCCCAGATTTGCTTGGGCTGAAGCGACAGCGCCACCTTCGCCATGCCGACATTGCTGGACTTCGCGAGAATCGTCGCCAGATCGATCGCGCCGAAATTGTGTTCGTCCTCCTCCATCTTGTTGCCGACTTTCATGAATCCGGGCGAGGTATCCACGATGCTGTCGGGACGGTACTGTCCGGAGGCGAGCGCCGCGGCGATGACGAAGGGCTTCACGCTCGACCCGGGCTCGAAAATGTCGGTGGCCGCGCGATTGCGGTACAGACCGGGTTTCAACTGCTCGCGGTCGTTGGGGTTGTACGAAGGCTGGTTCACCATCGCCAACACTTCGCCGGTATCGACGTCGATGACGATGATGGAGCCTGCGCGCGCCTGATACTCCTGCATCGCCGATTTCAGTTCGCGATACGCGAGATACTGAATGCGCAGATCGATGCTGGTGACCAGATCGCGCCCCGGCCGCGGCGCGCGGATGCTTTCGACGTTCTCGACATAGCGCCCCTGCATGTCCTGGATGACGCGCTTGGCTCCGTCTTCGCCGTTCAGCAATTGATCGAAGCCGAGTTCCAGGCCCTCCTGACCCTTGTCGTCGATGGTGGTGAAGCCGACGACGTGGCCGGAGACCTCCCCGGCGGGGTAGTAGCGCTTGTATTCGCGCAGCAGGTACACGCCCGGAATCCCCAGCGCCTTGATGTGCGCCGCCTGCTCGGGCGGCATGTGGCGCTCGAGGTAGAGGAATTCGCGATCCAGATTGCTGGTGATGCGCCGAGCGAGCGTCTGCTGGTCTTCCTTCAACGCCCGCGCAAGTCTCGGCAGCTGATCGATGTTGTCGTTCAGTTCCTGGGGGTTCACCCACACGCTGTCGACCGGCGTCGAGACCGCCAGGGACTCGCCGTTGCGGTCCGTGATCGCGCCTCGATGGGCCGCGATCTTGACCACGCGCATGGAACGGGCATCGCCCTGGCTCGAGAGAAATCCATGATCGAGCAGCTGCAGCTCCACTGCGCGCGCCACCAGCAGGGAGGCGCCCGACAGCACCAGCGCCAGGACTACGATCGACCGCCAGCGATAACTCTTTGCCTGACCGTCGTTGTCGCCGGACCTTATTTTCACGGCCGCACGATCCGCACGTCGCGGGTTTGCGGCAGGTTCATCCGCAGCTTCGCGTTCGCGACTCTCTCGACGAAGGCGTTCGACGACCAGTAGCTTTGTTCCAGCTGCAGGCGTCCCCACTCCATGTCGAGCGAGTCGCGCTCGCCGTTGAGCCTTTCGAGGCGTACGAACAAGTCGCGCGCCTTGTGCCGGGCGTAGATCACTTGCACGGCCGAGCCGAGCACTGCAAGCCACAGCACGGGCATCGCGAGGGTGAGCAAACGGCGGTTCTTCATGCGGCTACCTTATGGTCCAGGCGTTCTGCGACTCGCAGCCGCGCGCTGCGCGCGCGCGGGTTGTGGGCGGATTCGTTCTCATCCGGCCGGATCGCCTTGCCGACGAGCTTCAGCTTCGGCCGGGCGTGCGCCGGCATGTCGGGCAGACCGGCATACATAGGGTCGGCCAGCGAGTGGCGGCGCATGAAGTGCTTGACCATGCGGTCTTCCAGCGAATGAAAGCTGATCACCGCGAGCCGCCCACGAGGTGCCAGGCGCGCGAGCGCCGCCTCGAGTCCGGCTTCGAGTTCGGCGAGCTCCCGGTTCACGTGGATGCGCAAAGCCTGGAACACGCGGGTGGCGGGATGCTTGTGGCGCTCCCGGCTGCGCGCGACCCGCGCAATCATTTCGGCCAGCTGCAGAGTGCTCTCGAACGGACGGGATTGCCGATCGTTCACGATGGCGCGCGCGATGCGCGGCGCCTCGCGCTCTTCGCCGTATTCGCGGAAGATCCGGATCAGCTCGTCGACGGACGCGCCGTTGACGACGTCCGCCGCACTCATGCCCACGCCCAAGGTCATGCGCATGTCGAGCGGCCCGTCCTGCATGAAGCTGAAGCCGCGCGCCGGGTCGTCGAGCTGCGGCGACGACACGCCCAGGTCGAACAAGATGCCGTCGAATTTGAGATCGGGCTCGACTTGGTCCGCGCAATCCGCCAGGGAAGAAAACGGCGCGAGAAAGAACGCGACGCGCGGATCCGCTGCAAATCTGACGCGCGCTTCCGCGATGGCTGTTGGATCACGATCGAGGCAGAGCAAACGACCGTTCGCGATGAGGTTCTCCAATATCGCCCCTGCATGTCCGCCTCGACCAAAAGTGGCATCCAAATAGCTGCCACTGCCCCGTACGTTCAACGCGGCCAGTACTTGCGCTAGCAGTACCGGCGTGTGTTCCCTTGTTCTGTCATTCACCGTGCCCGCCGGCTAGAACGACAGCGTGTCGAGTTCGCCGGGCGAACCGCCCGCACCGTCGGCACTCGCCAGCCATTCGTCGCGCCGCTCGTTCCAGCGCGCCTCGTCCCACAATTCGAAGCGCAGCCCCTGGCCGATCAGCATGGCGTCGCGCGTCAACTGACCGAATTCCCGCAGGTTCGCCGGCAGCAAGAGCCGCCCGTGACCGTCCAATTCCAAATCCGTCGCATAACCCACCATCAGCCGCTGCAAGCCGCGGGTACGGGGGTCCAAGGTGGGTAATTTGGTGAGTTTCCGCTCGATGTCTTCCCAATCGGGCAGGGGGTAGATGAGCAGGCACTGGTCCTTGTCGACGGTGACCACCATATGGCCGCCGCACCGCTCCTGCAGCCGCTCCCGATACCGGGTGGGCATGACCAGCCGGCCTTTGGCATCGAGAGTGAGTTTATTGGCGCCCCTGAACATAATTGAATGGGTCGTGAAACCCATTTTCTCCCACAATTTCCCACCGGGCACCACTATAGGGAGCCGCGCCTCGCACTGTCAACGTCTTAAGTTAAAAAAAACTCGTCCCGACAGTGACTTAGGTCACATTTTGCAGGCAGCCGCAGCGCACCCGCCCCGGCACTGTTTTGAATCAATCTCTTAGGGGTCTTTCCTGAATTCAGCCGCAGGAGCCAAAATCCGCGATCTTCTTCGAAAATCGTTGATCTCGCTCATAACTCACAAGACTGCGTTCTTCCCTGCTCGATTTGCGTTCTTATCGGCCGCCTTGCGGGCGCCTGCGGCTCGGGGTCGTCTTCGACCCCGTTGAACGGACGCGTTAGCGTAGGAAAAGAGTCGGCCGTTAAGCCGGGTTCTGTCTTGGACAGTCATTCCTCTGGGATGCGCGTCGCCGCGCAGCTCTAGCAGCCTACCCGGAAGCCTCATGTGGGCCACATGGTGCGGCTTGCGCCGCGTGCTTCCCTATTTGGCCTTGCTCCAGGTGGGGTTTGCCGTGCCGTTGGTGTTGCCACCCGCGCGGTGCGCTCTTACCGCACCATTTCACCCTTACCGTCGCCGCTTGCGCGGCGCTTAGGCGGTATCTTTCTGTTGCACTTTCCGTGGGCTCACGCCCCCCAGGCGTTACCTGGCACCTTGCCCGATGGAGCCCGGACTTTCCTCCATGTGCTTGCGCACACAGCGACTGCCTGGCCGACTCTTGGCGCGCACCTTACTACTGTTTGAGCTGCAGCGCCCGCTTGTAAGCCTCGTTGTCGCGGGTTTCGGTGATTTGCGCCGCAAGGCGTGCCGCTTGCTTGAGAGGCAACTCCGCCAGCAATACTTTCAGCACGCGGTCGAGGGCCCCGCCATGGCCGTCGAGGCCGCCCTCATCCGCGGCCCGCTGCGGCGCGCCGGCCAGCACCAGGACGATCTCTCCGCGGCTGACGTCGGCGTCCACCTCCGTCCGCGCGAGCAGATCGCGCAAGCTGCCGCGATACGTGGACTCATGCAGCTTGGTGATTTCGCGCGCGACCGTCGCTTGGCGATCGCCGCCGAAAATCTCCGCGCAATCCTCGAGCATTTCGCGCAGCCGATGCGGCGCTTCATACAGCACGAGAGTGCGCGGCTCCGGCTCGAGGGACTGCAGCCGCTTGCGCCGGGCCGCTCCGCGCGCCGGCAGAAATCCCTCGAAACAAAAGCGGTCCGTCGGCAATCCGCCGATCGACAGCGCCGCTATCGCCGCGCAGGGCCCCGGCACGGCAACGACCTCGAAACCTTCCGCAGCCACCGCGCGCACCAGCTCGAAACCCGGATCGCTGATGCCGGGCGTGCCGGCATCGCTCACCAGCGCAATTTGGGCGCCCTCGCGCAGTTTCTGGATGAGTTCGGGAGCGCGCTGCCGCTCGTTGTGATCGTGCAAGGACAGCTGCGGGGTCTGAATGCCGAAATGTTTGAGCAGTGTCCCGGTGTGGCGCGTGTCTTCGGCCGCAATCAAGGTTGAGGTCTGCAGAATTTCCCGCGCCCGGGCGCTCAAGTCGCCCAGATTGCCGATCGGCGTCGCGACCACGTACAGCCGCCCTGTCGCTTCAATAGTCACTATAATCTGCGCCATGGTTCATTGAGGGGAGCAGGGTATGGCAGCAATCGCTCGACGTCCACGGCTGCCGCTGCATGCGGCGCTCGCGGCTTCGCTGGTACTGGCTGCGTGCAGCTTGCTCAAGCAGGAACAGGCTCCCATCGGTCAGCAGGAGCGTGCGCAGCGCCTGGCGCAAACCGGCCAGCATGCCGAGGCGGCGCAGGCCTATGCGGAGCTCGCAGGCCAACAGCCGGCGGAGCACGACAACTACGAGCTGTTGAGCGCCGAACAATGGCTGGCCGCCGGCAATATCGCCGCGGCAAAGCAAGCGTTCGCGGCGGTGTCGGCGGATGCCCGCGTCCGCCTTCCGACCCCGCGCGCGCTGGTCGCGGCGGAAATCGCCTACGCCGAGAACGACGGCGCCGGCGCCATTCGTGAGCTCGATCAAATCCCGGTGCCCACATCCCCGGATCAGGCGCAGAACTACTGGTTGATCCGCGGCCGCAGCGCCTTCCTCACCGCACACCCCGTGGAAGGTACGCGCGCCCTGGTCGAGCGCGAGCGCTCGCTCAGCGATCCCGCCGCCCTGCGCGCGAATCGCATGGAGCTGTACGAGAGGATTCGCAGCGCCGCCGAACACGGTCAATCCTTGAAGCCGCCCGCCAAAACCGACCCCATCGTCGTCGGATGGCTGGAGTTGGGACCTGTCGCGGTAAGCCTCGCCCGCGATCCCATGCGCGCAGCCACCGCCCTCAACAATTGGAAGCGCCTCTACCCGCAGCATCCGGCGAACTCGAGCGTACTATCCGGCGCCACCACCCAAATCGCCGCCGCGACGGAATTTCCCGATCAGATCGCCCTGCTGCTGCCGCTCTCGGGCCGCGCCGAGCCGTCCGGTGTCGCCGTGCGCGACGGCTTCATCGCTGCCTATCTCGAGCAGGATGCGGCGACCCGGCCGCGCCTGCGAATCTACGACGTGGGCGCCGAATCGGTGGCCGCCGCCTACAGCCGGGCCATCTCCGACGGCGCCGGCTTCGTCGTCGGGCCCCTCACCAAGGAGGATGTGTCCGCCCTCGTGCCCTTGAGCGGCAGCGTACCGGTGCTGGCCTTGAATTTTCTCGGCGAGTCGATGAACACGCCGCGCAATTTCTATCAGTTCGCCCTGTCGCCGGAAGATGAGGCGCGCACGGTCGCCCGGCGCGCCGCCGCCGACGGCCGCCTGAACGGCGTGGTCATCGTTCCCGGCAACGACTGGGGCAATCGCGTCGGAGCCGCATTCGCGGACGAGTTGTCGCATCTCGGGGGCTCCGTGCTCGACAGCCAGCGCTACGAGCCCTCTCAAGCCGACTTCTCCGACATCATCAAACAGGTACTGCAGGTGCATACTGTCAAAGGCGAGCCCTCGACGCATCGCACCGATGCCTCATTCATTTTCGTGGCCTCAGGCTCGGCCAGCGTCGCCCGCCAGATCATGCCGCAGCTTAGATTCCACTATGCCGGGGACGTGCCGGTGTATTCCACCTCCGACAGCTTCGACCCGGATGCGACGGCCAACAGCGACATCGACGGCATGCTCTTTCCCGACATGCCGTGGATGGTGGCGGACGACCCGGTGACCGCGCAGATTCGCGATGCGGTTCGCTCGGCGTGGCCGGGCCGCACTGCGCGCCGCGATCGGCTGTACGCGTTCGGATTCGACGCCTATCGCCTGGTGCCGGCCTTGCGCGCATCCCCGCCCGCGACGGGCGAGATCTCCGGGGTGACCGGCAAACTGCATCTCGACGGCAGCAATCGCATCCGCCGCGATCTGGATTGGGCGCAGATCAGGAACGGAGTCCCCAACCTGCTCTAGCCCACGTCCATGATCAAAATACTTCCCCTGGCCTGCCTGCTGCTCGTGTCGGCGCCCGCTTCGGCGGCTCGCTCGGACTGGCGCCAGTTGACCGTCGGGCATTTCCACCTCTACAGCACGATGCGCGATTCCAAGACCCGCGAAGTGGCGCGGCAGCTTCAAGCCTTCGAGAACACCGTAGGTGAGTTTTTGCGATCGGAGGATCGGCTGCCGGATGTGCCGACCGTCATCTACATCCTCGATGGCGACGATTTCCTGCGCTACGGCGCCGGCCGGCCCGGACCCGTCGGCGTCTTCTACGAACGCCCGTACGGCAACGTGATCGTCATCAACGGCGACATATCGTTCGACATCGTCAAAGTCGCGATATTCCACGAATACACCCACTTCATTCAGCGCAATTCGAGCACCAAGAAAATGCCGCCGTGGTTCGTCGAGGGCTACGCCGAATTGTTCAGCGGCTTCAAGTTGAACCAGGACAAGGTCACCATCGGCGGTTTGCCGGCCGGGGTCGGCATGTACTTGGATCAATGGATCCCGATGGAACGGCTGCTGGCGGTCAAGCAAAGCGACCCGGAGTACCGCGCCGAACGCCTCGCCCCGCAGTTCTACGGTGAATCTTGGGCCTTGGTCCACATGCTGCTGTTCGACGACAAATCGCTGCTGCTGCCGACATCCAACTACATAAACACCATGGACTTGGGGGTGCCGGAGCCCGATGCTTTCGCACAGGCCTTTCCGTTCGATAAGAAAGCTCTCGATGAAGCGCTGCACCGGCTGCTCAAGGGAAGAGTCATCCACCTCGTCACCGTGACTTACAAGCAAGGTGTGGCGATCGACGATGCACCGATTTCACCGATGACGGCCGCGCAAGCCGACGCGGAAATTGCGCGAATGGCGCTCATGATCGGCTGGGACAAGGGGCTCATCGCGCCGCTTGCGGCGGCCGCCTTGAAGGAGAACCCCGCCGACCCCGGAGTCCGCGCGCTCAGTGCGCGCATCGCGGTCCAGAACGGCGAGCGTCAGAACATAGACGACCTCACGAGCGTCCTCGAGAAGGGCGGAACCGACGCGGCGCAGATGCGCATCGATGTCGCGGCTACGCTGCTCACTCAATCGCAATCGAAGTTCGCCGGGGACGGGGCGATCGCCATCCTGGACGACCTGGTGCATACCGACGCTGCACCGCTCGAAGCCATTGCGTTATGGGCCGCCGCGGCGCAGCTCACGGTGGCCAACTCGGCCAACATGCTGCCGGTGCTCGAGAGCGGGTCGGCACGCGCTCCGCACAACACGCGCCTGCTTGCCAATCTGGCCGGCGTCCACGAAAGGCTCGGCCACACAGCCAAGGCGCGCGAATACTACGATCGGATCATCTTGGTCAGCGACAATCCGCAAGAGCGGCTGTGGGCGCAAAAGCAGTCCGATTCCCGGCGCCTGCGTCAGGACTGAGACGGCCCGCCCGGAGGGGATTCGTCCTTCTTGCCGCTCACGGTATTCCACACCGCTATGTCCCAGGCATTGTGAATGCCGATGAACATGAGCAGCAGCGACACGGCGGCGGCGCCGTACAAGCTGCGCTCCGGCCGCGTCCAGATGAAGCAGGCCGTGCCGAAAAGCACGGCGTAGGCGATCGCCGGCAGCACCACGTTCCAGATCCAGTCCTCGTGAACGGGAACGTAGTCGCTCGCGATGCGCGTGATGCCGATGCCGATCCGGGTGACATAGGCCAATCCCGCGATTCCGGCGGCGCCGAATCCGAGACTCAAGGAGCACACGTTCTGGTGCGGCACGCTCAGATAGGCGGCAAGCGACAGTACGGCGCAGAAGTGCACGATGGTGGGTGTGACGTAGGCGCGCAGCCCTTTCAGATTGACCCGCTTCGTATCGGCGGCCAGAGCGATCACGACGAAGGTCAGTCCGGTGAGCCCCGCCGCCGCCGAGCCCGTGATCACGTAGAAATTATTCCAGTCTGCGAGTTGTGCGGGTGTCATACCGGGTCTCCTCGTTTGGGCAGCCGACGCGTGCCGCCGATGGGCAGCAGGAAGAACGCCTCCTGCGGCACGGATTTCGCGGTGCGCACGGCCGGGAGTTCATGGATGGGCTGATCGAGCGGGTCGTCCGCCAGCGCGAATGTTCCCCAGTGGACGCCCACGCTGCGCTTCGCTCCGAGATCCAAGTGGATCTGCACCGCCTCCGTGAGGTCGACATGCTGATCCTTCATGAACCAGCGCGGCAGGCACGCCCCGACGGCGATCAGCGCGAGATCGAATTCTCCCAAGCGCTGCCGCACGTCCGCGAAATCCCGGCTGTAGCCCGTGTCGCCGGTGAAGAACCAATGGAAGTCATCGGCGATCGCGGCCCATCCGCCCCAGAGAGTGCGGTTGCGGTCGCGCAGCGTACGGCCCGACCAGTGCTGCGCGGGGGTGAATCGGAACTCGACCGGGCGGCCGTTCGCACCGGCGACGGTATGCCCGTCCCACCAGTCGAGCTCGACTGCGCGGGTGATGCCGAGCCCTTCCAGCCAGCGCTTCACTCCCAGCGGTACCAGGAATAGCGGGGATCCGCCCGCTTGGTTTGCCAGCGCCTTCACGCTGGCGCGGTCCAGGTGGTCGTAGTGATTGTGCGAGATGACGACCACATCGATGTGCGGCAGATCCTGCATGGCGATGCCGGGCCGCTGCGCGCGTGCCGGCCCCGCGAACTGCACCGGGGAGGCGCGCCTCGAGAAGATGGGGTCGGTCAGCACGTTGAGTCCGCTCGCCTGCACCAGCATGGTGGCGTGACCGATCCACGTCACGGCGGGAGTCATCTCGCCGCCTGCCGCGGCATTGCTGCGGATGAAGCTCAGATCGGCCGGGGCCTCCGGCGTGGGAATCGCCGCGGGCGGCGGCAGCCGGTCGCGAATCCGCTGAAATTGCCAGCGCAGCACATCTCCCAGCGATTTGACGACGCTGTCGATGTAGTTGTTGCGAAATCCGCGGGGCGTGTGATGGTACTTCGGCGGCATCGAAGGCGATTCTAGCGAAGTTGGCCGCTATTTCTCGACGAACGCGCGGGCAGGCGCCGCGACACGAGCGCAATTCCCGGTTCACGCTTCGGCGGGTGACGAATCCCCGGGAACGCGGCCGGGCCGCCGAGCAACGGGCGGCCGAGCATCTGCAGGCGCAGGGGCTCATCGTGCTGGCGCGCAATCTTCGATGCCGAGCCGGGGAACTCGATCTCGTGGGTCTCGACGGCGAGGTGCTGGCGGTGGTCGAGATACGCCAGCGCAGCCGCATCGACTTCGGGGGAGCACCCGGCTCCGTCACTCAACGTAAGCAGCGCAAGATCATCCGTGCCGTGCGATTTTTCCTGACGCGAGAGCCGGCCTGGCGCGGCCTGCGGCTGCGCTTCGACGTCGTCTCTATCGAAGGCGCGCAGCGCATCACCTGGATCAAGGACGCGTTTCGCGCTACTTGACCACTTGCAGCTTCGGGCGCTTGCGCTTCGGCTCGGTGTCCTTTCCCGCGACGGGCGCCGCCGGCGGTCCATCGGTGGGGTCGGGATCGGCATCCCCTTCGGGGAATATCATTCCCTGGCCCGTCTCACGCGCGTATATGCCGAGTATGGCGCGCACCGGAACCTGTACCGCAAAACCCACGCCGCCGAAGCGGGCTTCGAAGCTGACAAAGTCATTGCCCAATTTGAGCATCTGCGTGGCGGAGAAACTCACGTTCAGAACGATCTTGCCGTCCTTGACATATTGACGGGGCACGGTCACGCCCTCCGCCGCGGCGTCCACCACGATGTGCGGGGTCTCGCCGCTGTCGGAAATCCACTCGTGCAGGGCCCGCAACAGGTATGGGCGGCGCGGCTTCAATGGCGCATTTCCCGCTCGGCGTCGGTCAAACAGGACCGGAACGTGGGGCGTGCAAAGATCGAATTCATGTACTTGGTGATGGGCTGCGCCTGCGCGGGCAACTCTATCCCGTAGCTCGGCAGACGCCACAGGATGGGAGCGATGCTGGCGTCGACCAGGGAGAACTCATCGCTCAAAAAGAACGGCTTCGCCTTGAACACGTCCGCGCTGGCGCTGATCGCCTCGCCCAGCACTTTGCGGCTGTGGCCCGCCGTCTTGCTCTGCGGGTCCGACTCGATGTCGCGTGCCAGGGCATACCAGTCTCTTTCCACGCGGTACAGCGCGACTCGAAATTGCGCGCGGGTCACGGGGTCGATGGGCATCAGCGGCGGATGCGGGAAACGTTCGTCCAAGTATTCGATGATGACCCGCGAGTCGTACAGCACCAGGTCCCGGTCCACCAAGGTCGGCACGCTGTGATAGGGATTCAGATCGAGCAGGTCCTCCGGCAAATCGTTCGGGTCCACGTTGACCAATTCGATTGCGATTCCCTTCTCGGCAAGCACCAAGCGCGTCCGGTGACTCCATGGGTCAGCGGGCGCGGAAAACAGTGTCATCACCGAGCGACGCGCCACTAACGCCTCCTTGGAGCATAGACAAACGGGACTCCCCGCTGCTGCGTCAGTGGACGTCCTTCCAATACTCTTTCTTCAGCAAATAGGCGAACACAAAGAACACCAGCAAGAAAAGAATCACGAAAACGCCCATCGACTGGCGCTTGTCCTTGACGGGCTCACCGGCATAGTCGAGGAAATTCACGGTGTCCCGGACGAACTGATCATACTCTTCCGGCTTCAACGCGCCCGGAGTCATTGATTCGACCCCGTCCAACACCATTCTGGCGCTGCCGTGCTCATCCGTTACGTTCTTGAACACCGGCTTCTGTAAACCATGCAGCTGCGCCAGCACATCTGGCATTGCAGCACTCGGCAAATACAGATTGTTCACGCCCCAGGGGCGGGTCTTGTCGACGTAAAACCCCTTCATGTACGAATACAGATAGTCCGCACCGCGCGCTCGGGCGATCAGCGACAAATCGGGCGGCTGCTTGCCGAACCAGGCCTCGGAATCCTTGGGCATCGCCGAATTGATGGTGTCGAAGCTCTTGTCGGAAGTGAACATCAAGTCCGCCGCGAGTTCGGACTCGGGAATCTTGAGGTCCGCGGCCAAGCGGTTGTAACGCAGATATTTCAGCGAATGGCACCCTGAACAGTAGTTCATGAAATTGCGGGCGCCGCGCTGCAGGGATTCGGTGTTCTTGATATCCGTGCCCGCCGACTGGAGCGCAATGCCCCCTTCCTCGTCGGCCACGGCCATCCCTCCGGAGAGAAGCGCTAGGGTGATCAATACCGAGCTTTTAAACATGTCCCGTGACCCTTTCCGGCACCGGCTTCACGCTGTCGAATTTCGTGTACCAGGGCATGAGCAAAAAGAAGGCAAAGTACAAAACCGTACAGATCTTGGCCAGGGTCGGGTAGATCCCCGAGGGCGGCTTCAAGCCGCAAATGGCCAGCGAAATGAATGATAGTACGAAGATGGTCAACATGACCTTGTAAATGGGACCCCGGTAGCGGATCGATTTTACCGGCGAGCGGTCCAGCCAGGGAACGAAAAACAGCACGGCGATGGAGGCACCCATCACCAGCACGCCCCACACCTGCGTCCCGGCGAACGACGGCACCGCGCGCAACATGGCGTAGAACGGCGTGAAATACCACACCGGCGCAATGTGCGGCGGGGTCTGCAACGCATTGGCGGGCTCGAAATTCGGCGATTCCAGGAACAGGCCGCCGAAGGTCGGCGCAAAGAAGATCACCGCGCAGAAGATCAGCAGGAATCCCGCGACGCCGAGCAGGTCCTTCACGGTGTAGTAGGGATGAAAGGGAATGCCGTCGAGGGGGTGTCCGTCCGCACCCTTGTGGTCATGGATTTCGATGCCGTCGGGATTGTTGGAGCCGACCTCGTGCAGCGCCATGAGGTGCGCAATCACCAGAAATATCAGCGCCAGCGGCAATGCGGCCACGTGCAGCGCGAAGAATCGGTTCAGGGTGGCATCGGCGATGTAGTAGTCGCCGCGTATCCACTCGACCAGGCTTTGACCGATCACGGGCAGGCTGCCGAACAGCGACACGATGACCTGCGCGCCCCAATAGCTCATGTTGCCCCAGGGCAGCACGTAGCCCATGAAGCCCTCCGCCATCAGCAGCAGAAATATCAGGCAGCCGAAGATCCAGATGAGCTCGCGCGGCTTGCGATGCGAGCCGTACAACAGCGCGCGGAACATGTGCAGATAGATCACGATGAAGAACGCCGATGCACCGGTCGAGTGCAGGTAGCGGATCAGCCAGCCCCAGTCGACGTCGCGCATGATGTATTCGACGGATGAGAACGCCTCGGCCGAGGAGGGCTTGTAGTTCATCGTCAGGAATATTCCCGTCACCAGTTGGTTAACGAGAATCAGCAGTGCGAGCGAGCCGAAGTAGTACCAGAAATTGAAATTCTTCGGCGCATAATACTCGGCGACCTGCTCTTTCCACATTTTGGTCAGCGGAAAGCGCTGATCGATCCAGCCAATCAATCGTCCGGCCATGGTGTGCCTCTGTGCTTAAGCTGTCTTGGGGGCGTCGTCGACGCCGATGGTGATTCGCGCGCCGTCCGCAAAGGCGTAAGGCGGTACGGTCAGGTTCTTCGGCGCAGGCATGCTCTTGAAGACGCGGCCGGACAAATCATACTTCGAGCCGTGGCACGGGCAATAGAATCCGCCCGGCCAGTTCGCGCCGAGATCGGCGCCGGCCACCTGGAATGAATTGTTGGCCTCGAATGCGCCCAGCGGCGAGCAGCCGAGATGAGTGCACACCGCGAGCCCCACCCAGTATTCGGGATTGCGCGCACGCACGGCGCCGCTCGACTTGATGTAGTCGGGCTGCATCGAATCGTCGGACTTGGGGTCGGCCAGCATTTCATCGTGACCGCCCAATTGATCGATGATGCTCTTGACTCGCCGCACGACGAATACGGCTTGACCGCGCCACACCACCTTCAGCATCTGCCCGGCCTCGAGCTTGGATGCATCGACGGCGACCGGAGCGCCCAGCGCTTTGGCCCTTGCGCTCGGCTGCCACGAGGCCAGGAAAGGAACCGCCGCGAACGCGACGCCGATCGCGCCGGTGCCGACTGTAGCCGCCGTCAACAAGCGGCGCCGGCTATGGTCAACCTGATCATTCATTCGATCGCCCCCGAGCAATGTTGACAGTTCTTCACCCAAACCCCTGTGTGCATAGTGTTTCCCAAAGAATATTGGGAGCGCATTATACACAGATAACCGGCCGTCCCTCACCAGGTCGGGGAGCGATATTAATTGCAGAACGCTCGCGTTCTCGTGAGTTTTTTGATCCGAGCCGCGGTGGTCGGCCTGGCAGCCGCATTCCTCGTGGTCTGGTGGAAGCCCTCGCTCTTGGGGAAGGCCGCCGCTTCGCCGCCGAGCGCGCCCGGCTCCCCTTCCCGCCCGGTGGTGGTCATGCAAAGCTTCGCCGACGCGGTGGCGCGGGCGGAGCCGGCCGTCGTCAATATCTACACCGCGCGCGTCGTCACGGAACGCACTCAAGCTCCCGCGCTCAATCAATTGTTCGGCGATTTCTGGCCGAGCTATCGGCGGCGCATCGAGCGCAGCCTGGGGTCCGGCGTGATCGTCGACGCCGCCGGCACCATCGTGACGAATCAGCACGTCATTGCGGGCGCGGAATCGATTCGGGTGCAGCTCGCCGACGGCCGCATCTCCGACGCGACCATCGTCGGACAGGACCCCGACACCGACCTCGCCATCCTGCATCTGGCAATGGACAAGCTGCCCATCATGCCCGTGGGCCGTTCGGACACGCTGCGGGTGGGCGACATCGTACTTGCGATCGGCAATCCCTACGGCGTGGGCCAGACCGTCACTCAAGGCATCGTCAGCGCGACGGGCCGCGGTCAACTCGGGCTCGCGACTTTCGAGAATTTCATCCAGACCGATGCCGCCATCAATCTCGGCAATTCCGGCGGCGCCCTCATCGACGCGAACGGCGATTTGGTCGGCATCAACACCGCGGTTCTGAATCGCGCCTACGGCGGACCCGAGGGGATCGGCTTCGCGATTCCCGTCAATCTCGTGCGCGGCGTCATGGAACAGATCCTGAAGGTCGGGCACGTGGTGCGCGGCTGGCTGGGTTTCGAGCCGCAGGACCTGTCCGACGAGCAGGCCGCGCAGATCGGGACCACCGCGGGCGGCGTCACGGTGATGAATATCTTCGTGAAGAGCTCGGCTTACGCGGCCGGAGTGCGGCCGGGCGACTTGATCACCGGCTTAAATGGCAAGCCCGTACTCAACTCGCAGGACCTCGTCAGCCGGTTGGCGGCGCTGCCGCCGGGCGCCTTCGTCGATCTCGAAGGCCGGCACGGCCGCGAGCCCTACAAGCTCAAGCTCGAGGTGCAGGAACGCCCCACGCACCAAATGCAGTCTCAGTAGCTTAAGGTGTGCGCCGGATCTTCGCGCCCAATTGCTGCAGCTTCTCCTCGATCGCCTCGTAGCCGCGGTCGATGTGGTAGATGCGCTCGATGTCGGTGCGGCCTTCGGCCACCAGCGCCGCCAACACCAGGCTGGCGGAGGCGCGCAAATCCGTGGCCATCACCGGGGCCGCTGTCAGCCTCTCCACCCCCTTGATGATGGCCGTATTGCCCTCGAGCCGGATCTCCGCACCCATGCGGCGCATTTCCAGCATGTGCATGAAGCGATTCTCGAAAATCGTCTCAATGATGGTGCCGACGCCGCTCGCGACCGTATTCAACGCCGCGAACTGCGCCTGCATGTCGGTGGGGAAAGCCGGATACGGTGCGGTGCGGATGTCGACCGCCTCGGGCCGCCGGCCGCGCATGTCCACTTCGATCCACGTATCGCCCACTCCCACCTTGGCGCCGGCCTCCTGCAGCTTGCCGATCACCGCATCCAGGTGGTCCGGGCGGGTGTTCTTGACCCGAATATTGCCGCCCGTGATGGCGCCGGCGACCAGGTACGTACCGGTTTCAATGCGGTCGGGCAGCACTTCGTAGGCCGTGCCGTTCAGACGCTCCACCCCTTGGATGACGATTCGGTCGGTTCCGGCGCCGCGGATCTTCGCGCCCATGGCACAGAGGAAATTCGCCAGATCGACCACCTCGGGCTCGCGCGCGGCGTTCTCCAGCACGGTTTCCCCGTCCGCCAACGCGGCGGCCATCATGAGGTTCTCGGTGCCCGTGACCGTGACGGTTTCCAGCACCAGGCGCACGCCCTTGAGGCGGCCGGCACGGGCTTTGATGTAGCCGTTCTCGATGTGAATGTCTGCGCCCATGGCCTGCAGACCCGCGACATGGATGTTGACCGGACGCGCGCCGATCGCACAGCCACCGGGCAGCGACACGTCGGCGCGGCCGAAGCGCGCGAGCAGCGGGCCCAGCACCAGAATCGACGCGCGCATGGTTTTCACCAGTTGATAGGGCGCGAAATACTCCTTGATCGTCGATGCGTCGACTTCGATGCGCATTTTCTCGTCGATGGTCACGGAGACGCCCATGCGCCCGAGCAGCTCGATCATGGTGGTCACGTCCTGCAGGTGCGGGACGTTCGACACCGTCACCGGCCCGTCCGCGAGCAGGCACCCGGCCAGGATGGGCAGGGTCGCGTTCTTGGCGCCTGAAATCCGGATCTCGCCCTCGAGCGCGTTACCGCCGTGAATCTGTAATTTATCCACGGCCGGCGAATTCCTCGGGGGTGAACACCTGCAAGGCGAGCGCATGAATCTCGTTGCCCATCGCCTTTCCCAAGGTGCCGTAGACCAGCTGATGGCGCTGCACGGAGCGCTTTCCGGCAAATGCCGGCGCAATCACCACGGCCTCGAAATGCACGTTGTCCTCGCTCTTGACGAGCGCCTTGGCGCCGGCCAAACCGGCTTCGATGAGATGCGACACCTCGTGTGGATTCATGCCTAGCTCCCCGCAAATTCTCCAAGCTTACCCTGTATCATTCGCGCATGAATCTCGAGTTCACAGACGAGGGCCTCGTCGATCTCGGCCGCCAGGCGCTCGGCGTCGAGATCGACGGTTTGCGCGCCCAATTGCCTCGATTGGGTGCGGACTTTGCCCGCGCCTGCCGCATTTGTCTCGGCTGCCGCGGGCGCATCGTGGTCACCGGGATGGGCAAGTCCGGCCACATCGCCGGCAAGATCGCGGCCACTCTGGCGAGCACCGGCACACCGGCATTTTTCGTGCACCCCGGCGACGCCAGCCACGGCGACGTGGGCATGATAACGCGGGACGACGCCGTGCTCGCCCTGTCCAATTCCGGCGAAACCGACGAAATTCTGACCATCGTACCGGTGATCGCCCGCTTGGGGGTTCCGCTGATCGCGTTCACCGGCAACTCTGGGTCGGCGCTGGCTCGGGCCGCCACGGTGCACCTCGACATCGGCGTGCCGGCCGAGGCCTGCCCGCTCAATCTGGCCCCCACCGCCAGCACCACGGCGGCATTGGCCGTGGGCGATGCACTCGCCGTGGCGCTGTTGAAGGCACGGGGCTTCACCGAGGAAGACTTCGCACGCTCGCATCCCGCCGGCAGCCTGGGGAGGCGCCTGCTTCTGCACGTGCAGGACGTGATGCGCACCGGCGACGATATTCCCACCGTGCGGCCCGGCACACCGCTGGCGGAGGGGTTGATGGAGGTGACCCGCAAGGGCCTCGGCATGACCGCCATCGTCGATGATGCCATGCGGGTCCTCGGCGTATTCACCGACGGCGATCTGCGGCGGGCGCTCGATGCGTCCACGGATCTGCGCACCACCCGCATGGAGCGGGTCATGAGCCGCCATGCGAAAACGGTACGGCCCTCGACTCTCGCCGCGGAAGCCGTGCACTTGATGGAGACCCATCGCATCACCTCGCTGATCGTGGTCGACGCGGACGAGAGAATCGTGGGTGCGCTCAATGTGCACGATCTGTTGCGCGCAGGTGTGGTTTGAAGGCGCGCAAGGCGACGCCGCTCGAGCGGATCGAACTCCTGATACTGGACGTCGACGGCGTGCTCACCGACGGGCGCCTGTATTTCGGCGCGCGCGGCGAGGCGCTGAAAGCCTTTCACGTGCGCGACGGCCACGGCATCAAGCTGCTGATGGCCGCGGGCGTTCAAGTGGCGGCGTTCAGCGGCCGGCGTTCCGCCGCGGTCGCCGCACGGATGAAAGAACTCGGCGTAGCCCACGTGGTCCAAGCCTGCAGCGACAAGGTCGCCGCTCTGCATCGCCTCACCGGAAGATTGAGAATCGACCCCTTGAATTGCGCCTGCATCGTGGACGACACGCCCGACATGCCGCTGATGTCGGCGGTCGGCGTGGCAGCAGCCGTCGCGGATGCGCACCCGCTGGTGCAGAGCGCCGCGCACTGGGTCGCCGGGGCGAACGGCGGCCATGGCGCGGTACGCGAATTGTGCGACGCCATCCTGCGTGCACGCGCCTTGTTAAGCTGATGCTGTTCCGGGTATTCACGGTCCTCGCGGTGATTGCATTGGGCATCAGCACCTGGATATTGACTTCGCCGGTACGCAAGCCGCATCCCGCGGCCGACGCCAAACAGGCGGAATTGCCGGGCTACTATCTCAAGAACGCCGTGCTCACCGATTACGACCTTGCCGGCGACCCCAGCGTTCGCATCGAGGCCGAGCGCATCGATCAAATCGCGCACGGCAACGAAGTGGCTCTGTACAACGTCCGCGTCGTCTACCAGTCCCCGAACGGTCAATCATGGGTCATGGTGGGCGATGTGGCGCACGTCGAACCGGGCGGCAAGGTGGTCGACGTCACCGGCAATGTACGGCTGCAGGGCGAGGCCACCGGGCGTGAAGGTGTGGCCGTGATCCATACCGATACCTTGAGCTACGACGTCCCGGAGGCCGTTGCCACCACCCAGAGCGACGTGCGGATCGATTTCGAAGAACATACCCTGACCGCGCGCGGCATGCGGGCGAATTTGAAAGAGCGCACGTTGCGCCTAGAATCGAGGGTCAATGGCCGCTTCCATCCTTAGAGCCTTGAGTTTGTTCGCGCTCGCGCTGCCCGCCGCATACGCGGCGCAGCACGTGGAGCAGCAATCCATTTTGCTGGACGCGCAGTCCTTCGATTTGGATTACAAGAACAACAATATGATCTATCACAAGGTGCGCATCGCCCAGGGCGCGATGTCGGTTACCGCCGATCAGGCGCAGGCCTCGGGCCTGGACTTCGAGAACAGCAGCCACTGGGTGTTCCACGGCAATGTGAAAATCGCCATGGAAGGAGGGCAGCTCAGCTCGGACGAAGCCGATGTCACCTTCGCCAAGAAGCTGCTGGCCAAAGCCGTCGCCAACGGCAATCCAGCCGTCTTCGAGCAGCGCATCGAAAAGACGGGAAAGGTGGCGCACGGCCGTGCCGATACCATCGACTATGACGTGACCAAGGGCATGGTGCACCTGTCCAAGAACGCCTGGGTGAGCGACGGCGACCGAGAGGTTCAGGGCGAGTCGCTGACCTACAATGTAATCACGCAAACCATCCGCGCCGAAAGCGCGGAACAGGGATCCCAGCGGGTGCACATCATCATCACGCCGCCGGCCAAATCCAAACCATGAGCGTATTGCGAGCCCTGGGCCTCGCCAAGAGTTACAAATCACGCCAGGTACTGCGGGATTTGTCGCTGGAGGTCGAGAGCGGCGAAGTCGTGGGGCTGCTCGGGCCGAACGGCGCCGGCAAGACCACGGCCTTCTACATGATCGTCGGCTTGGTCCGCTGCGAGCACGGCGAGATCTATCTGGACAACCGCGACATCAGCCGGCTGGCCATGCATCGGCGGGCGCAGCTGGGGCTGGGTTATCTGCCGCAGGAGCCCTCGGTGTTCCGCCGGCTGTCGGTGGCGGACAACATCCTGGCCATCCTCGAAACCCGGCCGGGGCTCGACGCCGCGGCCCGCGGCGCCCGCCTCAACGAGCTCCTGGGGGAGCTGCACATCGGCCATGTGCGCGACAGCCTGGGGCTGAGCCTCTCCGGCGGGGAACGCCGGCGGGTGGAGATCGCCCGGGCGCTGGCCGCGGACCCGAGGTTCATCCTGCTGGATGAGCCGTTTGCCGGTGTCGACCCCCTCTCCGTCGCCGATATTCAGAGAATAATCAAACACTTGTCAGACAAGGGCATCGGCGTGCTGATTACCGATCATAATGTCCGGGAGACCTTGGGAATCTGCGGCCGCGCATACATCGTGAGCCAGGGGACGGTACTCGCCTCCGGATCTGCGGATCAGATTCTTGCCAACCCCCAGGTCCGTGAGGTGTACTTGGGTCAGGATTTCAAACTGTAGGCTTGGACCAAAAGAAACATGTTGAAGCCAAGTCTGCAGCTTCGCATCGGCCAGCAGCTCACCATGACGCCGCAGCTGCAACAGGCGATACGGCTGCTGCAGCTGCCCTCGCTCGATCTGCAGGCCCATGTCCGCGAGACCCTCGAAACCAATGTCATGCTCGAGGCGGACGAAGAGACGTTGGAAGTTCCCGCGGAGCCGGTGCGCGAGGAGACGCCCGCCGACGCCCCTGCCGAGGAGAAGTACGCGGAACTCGACGGCAACAGCACCACAGGCGACGAGCGCGAGGAGCCGGAGGTGGAGATCGCGGACGAGGCCTGGGGCGAGCAGGCCAGCGGCCCGTCGGATACCCCCTGGTCGGGAGACGATGACCGCAGCAGCGACTTCAGCGACCAGCACGGCCAGACCTTGCAGGAACAGCTCATCGAGCAGTTGGAACTGGCCAAGCTGTCCGCCATCGACATGGCGATCGCGCGCGTCATCACCGACGCCATCACCGACGACGGGTACCTCAAGGATTCCCTCGAAGACATCCGCCTGAGCCTGCTGCCGGAGATCGAGGCCACCCTCGCGCACGTGGAACGCATCCTCACCCTGGTGCAATCGCTCGAGCCCGCCGGTGTCGGCGCCCGCAGCCTGGGCGAGTGCATTGCGCTGCAGCTGCGTCAACTGCATCCCGATACGCCGGCCCGCGACGTCGCCATCCGGGTGGCGCTCGAACACCTGGACCTGGTCGCCGGCCAACAGTTGGTGCTGCTGCGCCGGCAGCTTCGCTGCAACGAGGCCGATCTGGAGATGGCGCTGGCCCTGGTGCGCTCCTGCCATCCCCGCCCCGGGGCCGCGGTCAACCCGGCGCAGGCGGAATACGTGATCCCGGATGTCTTCGTGCGCCGCACCGAGCACGGCTGGATCGTCGAGATCAACCAGGCGACGGTGCCGCGGGTGCGCGTCAACAACACCTACGCGAATCTGATCTCCCGCTCCCCCGACCATGCCATGTTGCGCACCCAATTGCAGGAAGCGCGCTGGCTGATGCGCAGCCTCGAGATCCGCAACGAAACCCTGATCAAGGTGGCGCGCTGCATCGTGCAGCGGCAGACGAGCTTTTTCGAGTTGGGCGAGGAAGCGATGGAGCCGCTCATCCTCAAGGACGTCGCCGAGGCCGTGGAAATGCACGAATCGACGATTTCCCGCGTCACCACCGCCAAGTACATGCACACCCCGCGCGGAGTGTTCGAGTTCCGGTATTTCTTTTCCAGCCACGTCGAGGCCGCGGACGGCACCGAAATGTCGTCCACCGCCATCCGCGCCAAGATCAGGAAGCTGATTTCGCAGGAGAATCAGGAGAATCCGTGGAGCGACAGCAAGCTCGCGGAAATTTTGTCGCAAGAGGGCATTCCGGTGGCGAGGCGCACCGTTGCCAAATACCGCGAAGGCATGCAGATCGCGCCGTCCAACGAACGGAAGCGAGCGGCTGCCCGCGCGTCGTAAAACAGTAGCAGGAGGAAACATGCAGCTCGATCTCAGCGGTCATCATGTCGAAGTCACCGACTCCCTACGCGCTTACGTCATCAAGAAATTCGAGCGCATCTCACGCCACTTCGAACAGCTCATCGACGTTCACTGCGTGCTCACCGTCGAACGATTCGGCCACAAGGCCGAAGCCACTCTCATGCTGCGGGGAAACAAGATCTACGCCGACGCCACCGAAACCAACATGTACGCCTCGATCGACGCCCTCGCCGACAAGCTCGATCGCTGCGTCAAGAAGCACAAGGAAAAAGCCGCCGACCATCACGCGGAGGACGTGATCAAGGCGCGCTCCTCGAATTAATTGATGCGACTGATCATCGTGAGCGGGCTGTCGGGCTCCGGGAAAAGCGTCGCCCTGCACATGCTCGAGGACATCGATTTCTATTGCGTCGACAACATCCCCGCGGCGTTGCTCAAACCCTTCATCTCGCACACCGTCCGCGGCATGGGAGACACCTATCCCAGAACCGCGGTCGGCCTGGATGCGCGCAACCGGCCGAACGAAATCGAGACCATTCCGGCCCTGGTCGGCGAGCTGCGCCGCAGCGGAATCGGCTGCGAGGTCCTTTACCTGCATGCCAGCGACGAAGTGCTCCTGAAGCGCTATGCCGAGACGCGCCGCAAGCATCCCCTGGTCGCCGGCGACGTCAGCCTGCGCGAGGCGATCGCTTCGGAGCGCCGGCTGCTGGAGCCGATCTCCACCGCGGCGGACCTGGTTCTGGACACCTCCAACATGGGGGTCCACGCCCTACGCGAACTGATTCGCGAGCGCGTCGACCGGCGGCGCGACGGGCGGCTGTCCCTGATGTTCGAATCCTTCGGCTACAAGCACGGCATACCGGGCGACGCGGATTTCGTCTTCGACGTGCGCAGCCTGCCCAATCCCTACTGGGAGCATGCGCTGCGCCATTTGAACGGGCGCGACGCGGCGGTGATCGGGTACCTCGAGAGTCACGAGAGCGTCCGCGCCATGATCGCGGATCTGATCGAGTTCCTGGAGCGGCGCCTGACCGATTTCGCCGAGGCGAATCGCAGCTATCTGACCATTGCGGTCGGATGCACCGGGGGACAGCATCGCTCGGTGTACATCGCCGAGCAGCTGGCCGCTCACTTTCGCAAGGGATATCCCCAAGTCCTGACGCGGCACGATTCCCTAACCCGGTGACGGCCGGGCTCGGCGCGCGTTCCTGACCCCCAGAAATTCGCGGATCTCCTCGGCGCGGGCGCGCGTATCCTCCACTCCCAAGGCGATCATGGCGCGGGTGAACCCGCGCTCGAACAGGAGATAACTGAGCAGCATCGCGCTGGCGGCGCTGCCGGCGCCCATCATGCGCATCAGGGTGCGCAGGCTCCTCGGCAGCTCGCCGGCATGCCGGCGCGCGATTTCGTTCACGTCCCGCGACGGAGTCATCACCAGAAACTCGATGCGCTTGGCATCGTTGTTCTCGTTGTAGCGGCTGATGCGCTCCAGATCCGAGTGCAGCTGATCCATGAACAGCGAATCCAGCATGAAGCCGAACATCTGCCCGAAGCTGGGCTCGACCGCGCGCCGGGCCGGAGGGACGCTCGTGGAGACCGGATCGTTGACGCCGATGATGAACAGGCGATTCGCGCCCAGATGAATCGCGGGACTCAAGGGCGAGGTTTGGCGCATGGCGCCGTCGCCGAAATATTGATCGTGCAGCAACACCGGGCGGAACAGAAAGGGCAGGGACAGACTGGCCATCAGATGATCCAGCGTCAGGGGCACCCGCGCGCCCTTGCGGTACACCCGGGACCAGGGCTCGATCGGGGAGGCCGACGCGTAGAACGTCACCGAGTCGGCGTCGGCGTAGCAGGTGGCGCAGATTCCGAGCGCCTGCATGTGCTTCTTGTACAGGCTGCGCGGAATGCCGTCGAAGCGCAGATTCCCGCGCAACAGCTCCCACAGCGGCGTGTTGTCGAACAGGGAATGCGGCGGATGGACCAGCCAACCGCCGGTCATGAACGCCAGCATCCAGTGCAGCCCCGACCGCAGCATGCTCATGGAGTCGGCCTTGAACACCTGGTGCACGCGGAAATCGCGCCAAACCCGCTCGATGGCGTACACCGACCGCCTGAAATGCGCGGCGTCCGCGGCCAGCGCGACCGCGCTGACGGCGCCGGCGGAGGTGCCGGTGATGATGGGGAAGGGGCACGCGGATCCGCGCCGCATCAGTTCGGCGACGCCCTTGAGAACGCCGACCTGGTAGGCCGATCTCGCGCCGCCGCCCGTCAATACCAGGCCGATCGCCGGCTTCTCGATGGACAGGACGCTGGTGTGCCACTGCCCGGTGGACATTTCGGGTCCCGTTTCGCTCGGTGTGGTCATCAATAGGCCCCGCTCGCCCCGCCGCCGCCGCCCGTTCCACCGCCGCCTTTGAATTCCGCTCGGGGTACGTGCGCCGCCCGGGGCTCGTGGGCCGATTGAGCCGCAAGCGCGCCGGCTCCGGCCAGCTGCAGCAGATCGAAGAATTCGTCGTCCTCCCCCACCCTATTCGAGGTAATTCCGCCGCGCGGCGTGCGCAAATACCTGCCGAGCCCGAGCGACAGCAGCAAAGCCGCGCTCCCCCAAAGGATCAGCCTGGCCTCGAGAGACAGGCCCGTCAGGTTTCGCAATTCATACGCCATGCAAGCAGTGCATACCATGAACGCGGCTAACGGTGCGTGCGCGCGTCTGCGGATTCCGACGATCAGCGCAGCGGCGCCGAAAAGCACCAGCAACCAGCGCGCCAGCCACCAGGGCGACGCAGCACCTTCCGCGAGCCATAGATATCCGCACAATGGCATGGTGACCACCAGCCAATCGAGCATCCGGTCGTAAGACGGACGGCGGAACTCGATGGCGCCCGCCCATAACGCAATCGAGGGCGCCGCGAAGCAAAATGCGCCCGCGGCGACGGCACCCAGCCGATGATCGACGGCCCAAGAGAGAGCCGCAACCGACAGCGTAATGAAGAAGGGATTCAGAAATCGAAATCCTATGAGTGCCAGCGCCGCCGCAACCAACAGGGACATGCGTACGCCTGACGGATCGAGGCCGTGGCTCTGCACCTGAAAAACGATCATCAGCAGCCCGGCCAACCCGAGCGCCTCTTCGATGCCCGCGCCAAACAGGCGCCGTTGCATGACCAACCCCTCCGCGGCGGCGATGAGCACGAGACCCGCAACCCAACCGTAGCCTGTAAAATGGGTGAAGCCGAAGACGCCCACCGTCAGTGCGGCCGTGACGGTACCCAGCAGGAACAGAGCGCATCGGGTGATGGGCTTGAGCCGGACCCAGCCTGCGGTTCGCTCCTCCACCCACAACTCGCTGCGCGCGGCGCCCAACTGCGAGGCGATCTCCATCCAGCGCTCCTGCTCCGGGGTCGGTCGAAGGCCGCTCATGCCGGCGCCGCTTTCATCCGCTGATGAAACACCCACAGCAGCGTGACGCCCGCCACCACCGTTGCGAGCTCGAGCAGCGTCGCGAACGGCCCGTACGGCAGGACCTGTGCTTCCAATGTGCACAACCCCAGCGCCGGATAGCAAATGCCGTAAATCAGGAAAATCTCCTGGTTGCCGCGCAGCGCTTTGTGGATCGAGGCAATGGCGGCCGACATCAGGACGAGCAATCCCACCAGCCGAGTTTCCCTGTCGAAGCACAGCGCCAACGCACCGCAAAACCCGGCGTTTGCGGCAAAATTATCGAACACGTAGAGGAACGCCGGATTGCCGCGCAGATGTCGATGCGCCTCGCGCCAGACGAGGATGACGCTCGCGCACAGAATCGCCTGCACCCCCGCGTGACGCAACATGCCGTCGAGATGCAGTACTGCGTTCAGGTTTGCCTCGATACCGAACCACCCGGCGAGCGCAGCGAGCGCAGCGGAAAGCACCAGCCGGGAGTCCAGAAAGTAGGCCGCGGCGGCGTGCACCGCGGCGAGAATCAGCAGGTACCACGCCCAGTGCGCCCCCAGCCAATGAAATTGGGACTCGGCATACCCCAAATCGGCGCTCACGATCAGCGCCCCCAGCAATAGAACATAGTCGCCGCCGATGGAGCGGGCCGCGCCGCGCAATCGGGTACGGATCGCGGTCCCATAGCAGGCCGCCGCAACGACCGCGAGCCCCAAAATGAGGGTCACCGGGCCGATGCGGTCGAGGTTCTTCTCCAATAAGATCGCAACGCCGGATGTAATCGCGGCAACCGACGCATACAGGGCGAAACGCAGCTCCTCGAACACCGAAAAGGCCGTACCGCGCTCCAGCGCCACGGCCCGCAACGCGGCGGCCGCGTCGATTTCACCGGTGCCGCGGAGTTCCAGATACTCGGGTTCAAGTGAGTGCATCGATCGCGTCGTCCAAGCCCGCCAGAGTCAAAGGATACATCCGCCCCTCGAGCAGCTCACGCGTGATCTCGATCGAGGCGGAGTGCCGCCAGCGCGCCTGCGGCACCGGATTGATCCAGGCGAACTTGGGGTAGTGTTCGATCAGGCGCTTGAGCCACACGCTGCCTGGCTCGGCGTTCCAGTGCTCGACGCTGCCGCCCGCCTGGGTGATTTCGTAGGGGCTCATGGTGGCATCGCCCACCAAAATGAGCTTGTAGTCGGTGCCGTAGGTGCGCATGACTTCGACGGTGCCCATGTGCTCGTTGTAGCGCCGCCGATTGTCCCGCCACAGCGCCTCGTACGTAAAGTTGTGAAAATAGTAGTGTTCGAGGTGCTTGAATTCGCTGCGCGCCGCCGAAAACAGCTCCTCGCAGGTCTTCACGTGATCGTCCATCGACCCGCCGATATCGAGCAGCAGCAGCACCTTCACCACATTGTGCCGCTCCGCCTGCATCCTGATGTCGAGCCATCCGCCCGAGCGCGCGGTGGCATCGATGGTGTCCGCCAGGGCGAGTTCGTCGGGGGCCCCGCGCCGGGCGAAGCGGCGCAGGCGGCGCATCGCCATCTTGATGTTGCGCGTCCCCAGCTCGACCTTGTCGTCCAGGTTCGCGAACTCCCGCCGATCCCAAACCTTCACGGCGCTGCGATTGCGCCCGCCGTCCTGCCCCACCCGCACGCCCTCCGGATTGAAGCCGTAGGCGCCGAACGGCGAGGTCCCCGCCGTTCCAATCCACTTGCTGCCCCCCTGGTGCCTCTCGTTCTGTTCCTCGAGGCGCTTCTTGAGCGTCTCCATCAACGCCTCCCAGCCGCCCAGCGCCTCGATCTCGGCCTTCTCGGCGTCGGTGAATTCGCGCACCGCCAGCTTGGCGAGCCAATCATCCGGCAGCTCCCTTTGCAGCAGCGCGAACACATCCCCCGCGCCCTTGAAATGCGCCGCGAACACCTTGTCGTACCGGTCGTAGTAGCGCTCGTCCTTCACCAGACAGGTGCGCGCCAGGGTGTAGAAGCGCTCGGCGCTCGAGTCGCCCAATCCCGCCTTGAGGGCTTCGAGCAGAGTCAGAAGTTCGGTGATGGATACCGGTATGCCGGCGCGGCGCAGCAGGAAAAAGAATCTAACGAGCATTCCGGCGGTGCAGGAACAGCAATTGCTCGAACAGATGCACATCCTGCTCGTTCTTGAGCAGGGCCCCATACAGGGGCGGAATGAGCTTCTTCGCATCGTCGCTGCGCAGCGCCTCGGGCGGGATGTCCTCGGTCACCAACAGCTTGATCCAATCCAAGAGCTCGGAGGTGGTGGGCTTTTTCTTCAAACCCGGCGTCTCGCGTATCTTGAAGAACGTCGTCAGCGCCTCGTGCAGCAGTTCGCGCTTCAAGTCAGGGAAATGCACGTCCACGATTTGCGTCATGGTGGCCGTGTCGGGAAACCGGATGTAGTGGAAGAAGCAGCGCCGCAGGAACGCGTCCGGCAACTCCTTCTCGTTGTTGCTGGTGATCACGATGACCGGCCGATGCTTGGCGCGCACGGTTTCCCGAGTTTCGTACACGTAGAACTCCATCCGATCCAGCTCGCGCAGCAAATCGTTCGGAAACTCGATGTCGGCCTTGTCGATCTCGTCGATGAGCAGCACCGGCTGCACGTCGCTGTCGAACGCCTCCCACAGGTCGCCCTTCACGATGTAGTTGCGGATGTCCTTCACCCGCGGATCGCCGAGCTGCGAATCGCGCAGGCGCGAGACGGCATCGTATTCGTACAGTCCCTGCTGGGCCTTGGTGGTGGACTTGATGTGCCACTCGTAGAACGGCTTGTTCAGCGACCTCGCGATCTCGTTCGCCAGCAGGGTCTTGCCGGTGCCGGGCTCGCCCTTGATCAGCAGCGGGCGCGACAGCACCATGGCCGCATTCACCGCGGCCATCAACTCCTCGGTGGCGATATAGCGATCGGTGCCGCGAAATTCCGCGGCCATTACTTGCGCCTCACCTGCAGGATCTGCATGGAATTCGTACCCCCGGACACACCGCTCAATTCGCCCTTGGTCAGGATGATGAAATCACCCTCCTCCACCAAATTGAGGTCCAACAGCAGGTGGAATATGGAGAAGTAGAACGCGTCCCCCTGGTGCATGACGTCGTAGGCGACGGGATATACGCCGCGGTACAGGGTGACCCGGCGCCGCGTGGCTTCGTGGCGCGTGAAGGCATAGATGGGAATGTCCGAGCGCACCCGCGACATCCACAGCGACGTGGAGCCCGACTCGGTCAGCGCGACGATGGCCTTCACGTGCAGATGATTGGCGGTGTACATGACCGCTGCGGCAATGGCCTCGTCGCTGTGCCCGAAATAGCCGCTGGTTCTCTGCCGGATGCGCACGTGTGCGACCTGATATTTCTCGGCGCCGGCGATGATTTGCGACATCACCTCGACCACCTTCGCCGGATGCCTGCCGGATGCCGTCTCGGCGGACAGCATCACGGCGTCGGTGCCGTCCATGACGGCATTGGCGACGTCCGAGACCTCCGCGCGTGTCGGCATCGTGTTGGTGATCATCGATTCCATCATCTGGGTCGCCATGATGACGACGCGATTTTGATGGCGGGCCTCCTGGATGATCTGCTTCTGCAGGCCCGCGAGTTCGGCGAATCCCATTTCTACGCCGAGATCGCCGCGCGCCACCATCACCCCGTCGCTGGCCTTGACCACGGCCGTCAGGTTCTTGATGGCCTCCGCGCGCTCGATCTTCGCCACCAGCAGTCCGTGACCGCCCGCCTCGTGCAGCAGCTGGCGGGCTTCGTCCATGTCCGCCGCGTCCCGCGGGAAGGAGATTCCGAGATAATCCACCTGTAGCTTCGCGGCGGTGCGAATGTCCTCGCGATCCTTGTCGGTCAGCGCACCTGCCGACAATCCGCCGCCCTGACGGTTGATGCCCTTGTTGTTGCCGAGCTCGCCGCCGACCAGCACCCGCGTCTTGATGCGCGGACCCTCGATGGAGAGGACCTGCAGGCTGATCTGGCCGTCGTTCAGCAGCAGCACATCCCCGGCGAATACGTCCGAGGGTAGTTTCTTGTAGGCGATTCCGACGCTGCGCTCGCTGCCCGCGTCGACGGCAAGGGTGGCATCCAGCGTGAACTCGGCGCCGTCGGCCAGCTGCACCTTGCCGGCGGAGAAGCGGTCGATGCGGATCTTCGGCCCCTGCAGATCACCGAGCACGCCCACGTAGCGGCCCACCTCGCGCGCGGCCTGGCGCACCAGCTCCACCCGGCGCGCATGATCGGCGACCGCGCCGTGCGAGAAATTGAGCCTCACCACATCGACGCCGGCGCGCACGATTTCCGCCAGCACCGCCGGATCGTCCGTGGCCGGCCCCAGGGTGGCGACTATCTTGGTGCGTCTCAGCAGGGAATTCATGCGGCGCGCTTTTCGAGAATGTCCACCGCCGGGAGTTTCTTGCCTTCGACGAATTCGAGGAACGCGCCGCCGCCGGTCGATATGTAGGAGATGCTGTCCTCGATCCCGTACTTTTCTATGGCCGCCAGCGTATCGCCGCCTCCCGCGAGCGAAAACGCCTTGCTGCGCGCGATCGCCTTGGCGAGCGTGCGGGTGCCTTCGCCGAACTGTTCGAACTCGAATACCCCCACCGGGCCGTTCCACAGAATCGTGCCGGCAGTCGCGATGAGCTTAGCCATGGCCTCGGCGGAATCCGGGCCGATGTCGAGGATCATCTCCTCGGCCGACACGTTGCCCACCGCCTTCACATCGGCCTCCGCCTTCGAGGAGAATTCGGTGGCGACCACGACGTCGGTGGGCATGGGAATGACTATCCCGCGCTTCTCCGACTGCTCGAGCAGCCGTTTGCAAATGTCCAGCATCGCCGGCTCGTACAGCGACTTGCCGACGTTGAACCCCAGCGCCGCGAGAAAGGTGTTGGTGATGCCGCCGCCCACGATCAACCGGTCGACCTTGCCCAGCAAGGATTCCAGCACGGTGAGCTTGGTCGACACCTTGGAGCCCGCGACGATGGCCAGCAGCGGCCGCTCTGGCTTCTCGAGGGCCCTCTCCAGCGCCGACAACTCGCTGACCAGCAGCGGGCCCGCGCAGGCGATCGGCGCGTACTTCGCGACGCCGTGGGTGCTGGCCTCGGCGCGGTGCGCGGTGCCGAAAGCATCCATGACGTAGATGTCGCACAGCGCGGCCATCTTCCGGGAGAGATCATCGCCGTCCTTCTTCTCGCCCTTGTTGAAGCGTACGTTCTCGAGCAGGACCACTTCGCCGGGCTGAACCTCCACCCCGTCCAGCCAATCCTTCTTGAGCGGCACCGGCACTCCCAACAGCTGCGCCAGGCGCTTGGCCACGGGAGCGAGCGAAAACTCCTCGGCGTACTTGCCCTCCTCGGGCCGGCCGAGATGCGACATCACCAGCACCCGCGCCCTTGCGCTAAGGGCGGCCTGAATCGTCGGCAGCGAGGCGCGAATGCGCGCATCGCTGCTCACCGCGCCGTCGGCAATGGGCACGTTCAAATCCTCGCGGATCAACACGCGCTTGGCCTGAAGGTCCAGGCTCAACATCCTTTTGATGTTCAAGCTCAAGGGGCTTTCGACCAGGCGATGGTGGTGTCGAGCATGCGGTTCGAGAAACCCCACTCGTTGTCGTACCACGAACACACCTTGACCAGGTTCCCCTCGATGACCTTGGTGAGGGTGGCGTCGTAGGTCGATGAAGCGGGGTCGTGATTGAAATCCACCGACACCAGCGGCGCATCGTTGTAGGCCAGGATTCCCTTGAGCGCGCCGGCGGCGGCCTCCCTGACCGTGGCGTGGATTTCCTCGACCGTGGTCTTGCGGGCGGCGGTGAAGGTCAAATCGACCAGCGAGACGTTGATGGTGGGTACTCGGATCGCGAATCCGTCGATCTTGCCCTTGAGCTCGGGCAGCACCAGACCGACCGCGGCGGCGGCGCCGGTCTTGGTCGGAATCATCGATGTGGTCGCGGATCGCGCGCGGCGCAGATCCGAGTGGTACACATCCGTCAGCACCTGGTCGTTGGTGTAGGAGTGAATGGTGTTCATCACGCCGGCGACGAGGCCGATCTTGTCGTGCAGGACTTTCACCAGCGGTGCGAGGCAATTGGTGGTGCAGGAGGCGTTCGAGATCACCGTTTGGCTGGACTTCAGCACATTCGTGTTGACGCCGTAAACCACCGTGGCATCGACGTCGTCGCCGCCCGGCGCCGAGATCACCACTTTCTTTGCGCCGGCGGCGATGTGCGCCGACGCCTTGGCCTTGCTCGTGAACAGGCCCGTGCACTCCAGCACGAAATCCACGCCCATCTCGCCCCAGGGCAGCTTGGACGGATCGCGCTGCGCGACCACGCGGATGCGGTCGCCGCCCACCACCATCGAATCGCCGTCGACGTGCACGTCGCCCCGGAAGCGGCCGTGTACGGTGTCGAAACGCGTCAAATAAGCATTGGTATTGGCGTCGCCCAAGTCGTTGATTGCGACGATCTTGATCTCGCCGCGATGCTTCCCTTCGTAGAGCGCGCGCAGAATGTTGCGGCCGATGCGCCCGAATCCATTGATCGCCACATTGATTGCCATTAGTTCTTCCTTACTTAGCTAAAACTTTGTCGATCGCCTCGCCGACATGCTCGGCCGTGAACCCGTAGGCCTTGAACAAGTCCTTCGCCGGCGCCGACGCGCCGAAATGATCGATGCCGACGATCTCGCCCTGCAAGCCCACATAGTGCCACCACGTGGCGGTCGCGCCGGCTTCGACCGCGACGCGCCGGGTCACCGACTTGGGCAGCACGCTCTGTTTGTAGGCATCGTCCTGGGCGTCGAAGGTGTTGGTGCTGGGCATGGACACCAGGCGCACTCTCCGGCCCTTGGCAGCCGCGGCGCGGACGGCTTCGGCGGCGATGCCCACCTCGGAGCCCGTGGCGATCACGATGACCTCCGGCTCTCCCGCCGAATCGATCAACACGTAGCCGCCGCGCCGGATTGCCGCGACCCCCGCGGCGTCGCGGGCTTGATGGACCACCGACTGGCGCGTGAAGATCAAACACGTGGGGCCGTCGCGCTTTTCGATCGCCACGCCCCAGGCCACCGCGGTCTCGACCCCATCGCAGGGCCGCCACAGATCCATGTGCGGGATCAGCCGCAGACTCGACACATGCTCGATCGGCTGGTGCGTCGGGCCGTCTTCGCCGAGTCCGATGGAATCGTGGGTGTAGACGAAGATCACCCGCAGGCGCATCAAGGCGGACATGCGCACGGCATTGCGCGCGTAGTCCGAGAACGTGAGGAAGGTGCCGGCGTAGGGGATGAACCCGCCGTGGCAGACCATGCCGTTCAACATGGCCGACATGCCGAATTCGCGCACGCCGTAATGCAGATAGTTTCCGCCCGGCGAATCCGCCGTCAGCGTCACCGAATCCTTGCGCCAGGTGCCGTTCGACGGGGTCAGATCCGCCGACCCGCCCAAAAGCTCGGGCAGCGATGGGCCTATGGCGTTCAAGGCCGCCTGCGACGATTGCCGCGTGGCGAGCGCCTTGCCCTCGGACTGAACCCTTGCCACGAAGGCATCCAAGAGATCAGTGAAGCCGGCCGGCAGATCGCCCTCCATGCGCCGCGTCAACTCGGCCGCCAATGCGGGGAATTCGGCTTTGTACGCCTCGTATCGGGTGCGCCACTCCTGCTCCACCTGCCTGCCCTTGTCGCGCCTGTCCCAGGCGGCGCGAATGTCGGCCGGAATCTCGAAGGGCGGAGAGGTCCACCCCAAATTCAAGCGCGTGGCGGCGATCTCTTCGTTGCCCATGGCTTCGCCGTGCATGGCCGCGGTTCCCTGCTTGTTCGGCGCTCCCCAGCCGATCACGGTCTTCGCGCAAATCAGCGACGGGCGGCCGGTCTCGGCGCGCGCCGCCGCGAAGGCTGCCGCGATGGCGGCGCTGTCCTGGCCGTCCACGTGGGGAATCACATGCCAGCCGTAGGCCGCGAATCGCTCCGGGGTGTTGTCGCCGAACCAGCCCACCACCTTGCCGTCGATGGAAATGCCGTTGTCGTCGTAGACGCAAATCAACTTGCCGAGCCTCTGCACGCCGGCAAATGAGGCGGCCTCGTGCGAGATGCCTTCCATCATGCAGCCGTCGCCCATGAACACATAAGTATGATGATCGATGATGCTGTGGCCGGGCCGGTTGAAGGCTGCGGCGAGTGAACGCTCCACCAATGCCATGCCGACGGCGTTGGCGAAACCCTGGCCCAGCGGCCCCGTGGTGGTCTCGATGCCGAGATGCAGTTCGCGCTCCGGATGTCCCGGCGTTTTGGAGCCGAATTGGCGGAAGTTCCTGATCTCGTCCATCGACAAGGGATAGCCCGTCAGGTTGAGCACCGAGTACAGCAGCATGGAGGCATGGCCGTTCGACAGCACGAAACGGTCGCGGTCCCACCAGTACGGATTGCCGGGATTGAACTTAAGCACGTCCCGCCACAGCACCTCGGCGATGTCCGCCATCCCCATGGGGGCGCCCGGATGGCCGGAATTGGCCTTTTGGACGGCGTCCATCGAGAGGGCACGAATGGCATTGGCAAGCTCGCGGCGGGTAGGCATAGCAGACTTCTTGTGCAACAAGTGTGACGGGAGACCGGCCGCGTATTGTCCCCGATGCGCCCCCCGTGGGCAAACCGGGATGCGGGTCGCGGAATGACGACGGAACACGTTCACACAAATGTAGTCTGTTTATGTATAACGCCTGAGCACGCCGCCATGACCCAGTTCACCGTCGCCCGCGGAGACGTTTGTTACCATTTTGAGCTATGCAAGTTCTACAAATCACGGACCCACACCTGTACGGCAGTGCCACCGGGCGCTTGCGCGGAGTAGAGACCGATCCGAGTCTGCATGCGGTGCTCGAGGATGCGTTTGCGCGCGTTCCGGACTACTCGGCGGTGTTGGTTACCGGCGATCTGGTGCAGGACGATGCCTCCGGCTACCTGCGCTTTCGCAGCATCTTCGGCAACCTCCAGAAACCCGTGCTGTGCATTCCGGGAAATCACGACGAGCCGCAGGCCATGCGCAGGGAACTCTGCGTCGCGCCGTTTCAGATTTGCGGCACGCATGAAATCGAAGGCTGGCAATTCATCATGCTCGACAGCTACGATCCCGGCCACGTCGGCGGGCGATTGACGCAGAGCGAGCTCGCGCGTCTCGACAACGCGCTCAAGACATCATCGAAGCACGCCATGGTGTGCCTGCATCATCACCCCATCGCCATGGGCAGCCGCTGGCTGGACACCGTGGGTCTCGCCGAACCCGAGGCCTTCTGGCGCATCATCGAGTCGCACGCTCACGTGCGCGCCGTGGTGTGGGGACATGTTCACCAGGTATACGACGGCCGGCGCGGCGATATTCGGCTGTTCGCGACTCCATCGACCGGCGCGCAATTCCTGCCCGGAAGCGATCGTTACGCGGTCGATTCGCGTCCGCCCGCCTACCGGACTTTCGAACTGCACGCCGACGGGCGCATCGACACCGCGGTCCACTGGGTCGAATCGATGTCGATGCGGCAGGTCGCGGCTCGTTAGCACCCACTCCTCCCGTCGCGGGCTGTTGCTGTGCGCGCTATTGCTGTGCGTCACGGCGCGCGCGGACAGCGCGCTGCATTCCCTGTGGGAGTTGCACGGCAAGCACAATACCGTCTATCTGCTCGGCTCCATCCACGTGCTGCGCGCGAGCGACTACCCTCTGCCTCCCGCCGTTCTGGAGGCCTATGCCAATAGCAAATCCGTGTTCATGGAAGTGAACCTGGACGAAATCGGCTCGGAGGAAGTGCAGTCGGAGATGATCGCGAGCGCCACCCTGGCGGAGGGCAGGACGCTCCCTGACGTCCTGGGGAAGGAGCGTTATTCGCGCGCCTCCGCATTGGCGCGCGAGGCCGGGGTCGACCTGTCCATGTTCGATCAATTCGCACCCTGGTTCGCCGCCGAGGCCATTTCGCAGCTGCAGCTGTCGCAGCTCGGCTTCAAGGCCGAATCCGGCGTGGAAATGTACTTCTTGGAAAAGGCCCGCAACGACGGCAAGAGCGTTGCCGGCCTCGAAACCGTCCATGACCAAATCTCGCTGTTCCAGAACATGTCCCTGGACACGCAGGCCGAATACCTGCTCTCCAGCCTCGAGCAGGCACATGACCTTCCCGCGGAGGTGGACTCCATGGTCCGCGCCTGGCAGCGCGGCGATACTCAATGGTTCGCCGAGGAGATGAAATCGGAACTCGGCCGGGACGCACGCCTCTATGATTCAGTCCTGAGCGCGCGCAACCGCAAGTGGCTGCCCAAAATCGAAGCGCTGCTCGAGGGCGATAAGAACACTCTGGTGATCGTCGGCACGGGCCATCTGGTCGGCCGGGACAGCGTGATCGACCTGCTGAAAAAAGACGGGATCGGCGCCGCCCAACGGTAGCGCCGATCCCGGTCTCTAATTACTCGCTCGGCGGCGTGGTGCCGGCGTTCGGGCCGCCGCGCTTGTGAGCCGCCATCTGGGCCTCGAGCGTCGCCAGCTGCGCCTGCTGCGCGGGCGTCAGCACCTTGAACACCTGTGCCCGCACCTGGGCCCGCTGGGTCAACCCCTCCGCGGCCAAGGAGCCGTGCGTCTGGCTCACCTGCGATGCGATGCTGCTGTAGTTCGGGTCAGTAGGCTGCGTTTGCTGCAGTTTCTGCATGTTCGCCCGCATCTGCTGGTGCAAGCTCTGCATCTGCGGACGCGCCGCCGTAAAGATGCCCTTGATTTGCTCCTTCTGCGCCGCGCTCAAGCCGAGTTTGCCTAGCAGATGCCACGGCCCCCGATGGTGATGCCACCCGTGCGCGCCGGGCGCGGGCGGTGCGGCGGTAGTCGCTTCATCGGCGGCTATCGCAGCCGACATGCCGGCGGCACCCGCCAGTACGGCTCCGGCCGCGAGCAGCGCCGGCAGCAAGTTACGAGTCGATTTCATGTTCAGCTCCAAATACGTGAGTGGGTGACACGGCTCTATCCTAAACTCGCCCTGTGCAAACATGTGTCGCAGAGATCGCAACGTTCTGTTAAGAATTGTGAATTCCCGACTGTCGCCTGCTGTGCCAGAGTATGGGTAGGTTATGACACTCTCAAATCCCGAAGCGCGAGTCCTGCTGGTCGACGATGACCGCGAACTCTGTCAAATGCTCACCGAGTATCTGAACGCCGAGCACTTCGACGTGAAGAGCGTGCACGACGGAGGCGAGGCGCTGGAAGAGCTGCAAGCGAACGATTTCGAGATCCTGATTCTCGACGTGATGCTGCCGAGCGTCGGCGGCTTCGACGTGCTGCGCAAATTGGGAGCGTCCTACGAAACCCCGATCCTGATGCTCACGGCGCGCGGGGACGACATCGACCGGATCGTGGGCCTGGAGCTCGGGGCCGACGATTACTTGAGCAAACCCTTCAATCCTCGCGAGTTGGTGGCGCGCATCCGCGCGATTCTGCGCCGCGCCAGCAATCGCACCGGAAAATCGGCCGTGCCGGACGAACTCGCCGTCGGTCCGATCACGCTGAACACCGGGACGCACCTGGTTCACGTCGCCGGCAAGCCGGTGCCGCTCACCGGCGCCGAGTTTCGCGTGCTCGAAATTCTCATGCGTTCCGCGGGCCAGGTGATCTCCCGCGACGCGATGACCGAGCAGGCGCTCGGCCGCAAGCTCGTGGCCTACGATCGCAGCATCGACACGCACATCAGCAATTTGCGCCGCAAACTCGATCTGGAGGCCGGCAAGAATCCCGAGATCAAGAACGTCCGCGGTTCCGGCTACACGCTCACCTGGGCTCATGCATAGTCTTTTCCTGCGGATCTTCATGCTGTTCATGGTCGCGATGGCGCTCATCGTCGGCGGCAGCATCGCCATCACCTTCTCCATCGCGGCGCGCGAGTACGAGGCGCCCGAACTGCAGCGCCGTCCGTCGTCGGCCGTTCAGGCGTCCCAGGCGCTGGCGCACGGCGGCATCGGCGAGCTCAAGCACTGGCTGGAGGAGAACAAGAACTCCATCCCGGACCGCGATCTCTACATCCTCGGCGGCGATGGAGCGGACATCCTGGGCCGGCGCCTGTCGGACGGCGCCGCACGGCGCCTGCAATTCTTCAACCGCGACGAGTTCGTCAATCGCCGTATGCCGCGCGCCGCGCCGCAGATCTCAGGCGCCGACGGCACGGTCTACACCGTGCTCCTGGTGCCGCGGCGGCCCAGCATATTCGGCGCATTGAGCCTGCCGGAGATCTCCCTGACCATCCTGTGCATTGCGCTAATCGTGAGCGCGCTCACCAGCTGGTGGCTGGCGCAACACCTGAGCGCGCCCATCCGGCGCATTCAGGAGGGCGCGCGCGCGCTGGCTTCCGAGGATGTCCAGGTGCGCGTGAGCGCCGGCCTCGAGGGGCGCAAGGACGAACTCGCGGATCTGGCGCGCGATTTCGACGCCATGGCGGACCGGCTGCGGGCCAATCGCGGCGCCATCACCCAGCTGTTGCGGGACATCTCTCACGAGCTGCGCTCGCCGCTCGCCCGGATGCGCGTGGCCTTGGGGTTGGCGCGCCAGCCGCCCGCCGACCTCACGCGTCAGCTGGATCGCTTGGAGCGCGAGATCGAACGGCTCGACTCGCTGATTTCCCAGGTCTTGAAGCTCGCGCGCCTGCACGGCACCGATGTGCCCTTGGTGCGCGAGGCGTTCGACCTCGATGAGATGGTCGAGGAGGTGGTGCGCGACGCGAACTTCGAGGGGGCCGCCAAGGATTGCCTGGTGCGGCTCCAGGGTGCCGCCCGTTCCGCCGTCAACGGCAACCGCGATCTCGTGCGCAGCGCCGTCGAGAACGTGCTGCGCAATGCCGTGCGCTACAGTCCGCAGGATGCGCCCGTCGACGTCGCGGTCGCGCGCAGCGCATCCGGCATCGAGATTCTCATCCGGGATCGCGGTCCCGGAGTGCCGGACCGGGATCTCGAGCGCATTTTCGAGCCTTTCTATCGCGTCGCGGAGTCGCGTGACCGCGATTCCGGCGGAGAAGGCATCGGGCTCGCGATTACCGCTCAAGTCATGAAGGCGCACGGCGGGTCGGCCAAGGCGGCCAACGCAGAAGGAGGCGGCCTCGAAGTGCGGCTCAACTTGCCGTTGAGCGCCCTCGCTGTTTAGAGTCCGGGCATGAGCCTTTACCAAGAAGCCTGCAAGTACATCCCGGGCGGCGTCAATTCGCCCGTTCGCGCCTTTCGCGGCGTCGGCGGCGAGCCGATTTTCTTCCGCAAGGGCGCGGGCGCCTACCTGACCGCCGCCGACGGACGCCGGTATCTCGACTATGTCGGTTCCTGGGGACCGATGATTCTGGGGCACGCTCACCCGCAAGTGATCGAAGCCGTGCAGAAGGTCGCCGCCGACGGCCTCTCCTTCGGCGCGCCGACCGAAATCGAAACCGCGCTGGCACGCCGCGTGATCGAACTCATGCCGTCCCTGGATCTGGTGCGCTTCGTGAGCTCGGGCACGGAAGCGACCATGAGCGCGATTCGCCTGGCGCGCGGCTTCACGGGCCGCGACACCATCGTGAAGTTCGAAGGTTGCTATCACGGGCACTCCGACTCGCTGCTGATCAAGGCCGGCTCGGGGGCTTTGACCCTGGGCGTTCCCACCTCGCCCGGCGTGCCTAAGTCGCTCGCCCGGCACACGGTCACTCTGAACTTCAACGACGCCGACCAGGTTCGCGAGGCGTTTCGGGAGATCGGCGGACAAATTGCCTGCGTCATCGTCGAGCCCGTGGCCGGCAACATGAACTGCGTGCCGCCGGTGCCCGGGTTTCTCGAGACCCTGCGCCACGAATGCGATCGCGCCGGGGCGTTGCTCATATTCGACGAGGTGATGACCGGTTTTCGCGTCGCCCTGGGCGGCGCACAGGCGCTGTACGGCGTGCGGCCCGATCTGACCACTCTCGGCAAGATCATCGGCGGCGGCATGCCGGTCGGAGCCTTCGGCGGACGCCGCGACATCATGGAGCGCCTCTCGCCCTTGGGACCCGTGTATCAGGCGGGCACTCTGTCCGGCAATCCGGTGGCCATGACCGCGGGTCTCGTGACCTTGAATCTCCTGTCGGCGCCCGGATTTCATCAGCGACTGCAGGCGGCCACCGACGGTTTGATGCGGCGGCTGAGAGAGTCCGCGCTCCGTGCGGGGGTGGCGCTCAGCGTGAATCACGTCTGCGGCATGTTCGGATTCTTCTTCACCGATGAAAGCCCGGTCGAACGCTACGGGCAGGTGATGGCCTGCGACGTCGAGCGTTTCAAGCGCTTCTTTCACGGCATGCTCGCCGAAGGCGTCTACCTCGCGCCGTCCGCATTCGAGGCGGGCTTCTTGTCGGCGGCGCACACCCAAGCCGACATCGACGCCACGATCGAGGCGGCGGCCCGCGTCTTCGCCACGCTCGCCTAGTGCGCGCCTTCGCCCGCTTCCTGGGTGCCATCCTCATCGCCGGTCTGATCGGAGCGGCGATCGCCTACCCGGCGTATGAGCTCACCTCGAGGTTCGCGAGTTGGCCGTTTCATCGCGTCGCGAGCCGCATCGCGATGCTGGCGCTGGCTGTCTCCTTAGCACTCATATGCCGGCACAACACCAAGCGCGATTTCGGATACGGCTTGCACTGGCGCCGCTTTCTCACGCAGTGCCTGCTGTGGGGAGCCATCGGCGTGGCGACGGCCGGCGTGGGCGCGGCATTTCTGCTGGCGACACACCTGCGCCTCGTAGCATCGGACTTTACTCTCGCACGGGCATTTCTCACCGCACTGGGTTCCGGCATCGCCGTCGCGCTCATCGAAGAGACCGTGTTTCGGGGCGTCATGCATACCGCGATCGAACGCGAATCGGGTCCGTGGATGGCAGCGCTGCTCACCGCGCCGCTGTTTGCCGTGCTGCACTTCGTCGCCAAGGTGAGGATCGCGCCGCAAGACTTAGGCTGGGGCAGCGGCTTCGATTTACTGCTGCTGTCGTTCGCGCCCTTGAGTCACCCCGCACTGGTGCTCGACGTCTTCCTGTCGTGGTTGACGGTCGGACTGATCCTGAGCCTCACCCGCGTGCTCACCGGCAATATCGCGGTGGCGATCGGGCTGCATGCCGGCTGGGTGGTGGTGCTGCGCATGCTGCAGCTCTGCACCGTCGGCGGCAGCTCGCCGGCGTACTCCGCCTGGGTGAGCCACTTCGACGGACTGCTGGGACTTTGGCTGCTGCCGTGGGGCGCGGGGTTGGCCGCCGCGCTTTGGCTCACGCGTGCTTTGTGGGTGCCCCCGGCGCGAGCGGGCTGAGCACATCGAGCCTTTGGATCGGATCGTCGAGCTCCAGAACCCTTTGCTTGTCTGCCAGCGGAATCGGCAGAATTTCGGCGAGACGGTATCCCACCCAGGCGGCATCGTCCGGCCGCATCTCGATTCCCTCGTACACCTCGCCGAGTTGCGGAAGAACGTTCTTCAAGAGTTCGGCCAATCGCGAGTGCCGCGCGGGCACCGGCAGCGCGGACTCAGGTTGCAGCGGGTCGATCTCGGCGAGATTGAGGCCGTCGGCTTGGCGGCTGCGGCTGCGAATGCGGAATCGCTGCCGGCCGACGCATGACAGGCCGAGCAGGCCGTCCGAGAGCTGATGAAAATCGACGATGTCCGCCAGCGTTCCGACGTCGAAGGTCTCGGCGGGACCCACTTCCCTGCCCTCACGAATAAGAACCACGCCGAAGTTTGTGCCCTCGCGCATGCAGCGCCGTACCATGTCGACGTACCGGGTCTCGAAAATTCGCAGCGGCAGCGGGCCGCCCGGGAACAGCACGATATTCAGTGGAAACAGCGCGATCACCGCAGCGCCGCGAGCAGCTTGTCGTGCAAGCCGCCGAATCCGCCGTTGCTCATCACCAGAATGTGATCGCCCGGACGGCTGTCTTCAACGAGGCCCTTGACCAATGCGTCCACGCTCGCCCCGAAACGAGCGCGCTCACCCAGGCCGGCCACCGCGCCGGGCAGGTCCCACCCCAAATTCGGCGGGTTCAGGAACCAAGTCACATCCGCCGAGCGAAGGGCCGGCGCCAATTGCTCGCGATGCACGCCGAGTTTCATGGTGTTCGATCTCGGCTCCAATACGGCGACGATGCGCGCACTGCCGACCAGCGCGCGCAGTCCCCGTACGGTGGTTTCGATGGCCGTCGGGTGATGCGCGAAGTCGTCGTACACCGTGACCCCACCCACGACGCCGCGAATCTCCATGCGGCGCTTGACCCCGCGGAAACGTCCGAGCGCCTGCGCGGCGCGCTCAGGTTCCACGCCCACGTGCCGCGCCGCCGCGATCGCCGCCAGGGCATTCATGACATTGTGCTCGCCCAACAGCGGCCAGTTCACGAGCGCCGCCTCCTTGCCCTGACACAGCACGGAGAAGCGGTTCGCCGCAGAACCCGGCGCGATCCGCGCGCTCCAGTCTCCTTGGCCTAAACCAAATGTCTCGCGCGGGGTCCAGCAACCCATCTCCAAGGTGGCGGCCAGCTCGGCATCCTCGCCATTCACGATGAGCCGGCCGGCGGCCGGCACCGTCCGCAGCAACTGGTTGAACTGGCGCCGGATCGAAGCGACATCCGGATAAATGTCCGCGTGATCGTATTCCAGATTGTTGAGAATCGCGGTGCGCGGCCGGTAGTGCACGAACTTCGCCCGCTTGTCGAAGAACGCGGTGTCGTATTCGTCCGCTTCGATGACGAAGCAGCGCCCCCGGCCGAAGCGGGCGCTCGCGTCGAAATTGCCCGGCACTCCGCCGACCAGGAATCCCGGCGCAAGACCCGCGTCCTCGAGTATCCAGGTCAGCATGGCGGTGGTGGTGGTTTTACCGTGGGTTCCCGCGACCGCGATCACGTGTTTCTCCCGCAGCACATGCTCCGCCAGCCACTCGGGACCGGAGGTGTATGCCATGCCTCGATCGAGCATGGCCTCGACCACGGGACTGCCGCGGCTCAAGGCATTGCCGACCACGACGATGTCGGGCTTCAGGTCGAGCTGCTCGGCGCCGTAGCCTTGAACGAACTGGATTCCCAGCGCCTCGAGCTGCGTGCTCATCGGCGGATACACGTTGAGGTCGGCACCGGTCACCCGAAAGCCTGCGGCCTTGGCGATCGCCGCCACTCCTCCCATGAAGGTCCCGCCGATGCCCAATATATGCACGTGCATGGTCATGTAATATCCCGCTCAAATTGTACACGCGGATCAATGGTATGCCCGACGCGATTTGGATCGATGATGAGTCCGAGCTCTCGGCGCTGGCGAGAACCTTGGAGTCGCAGGCGTGGATCGGCGTCGATACGGAGTTTCTTCGCGAACGCACTTTCTTCCCGAAACTCTGTCTGCTGCAAATCGCGGCCGGCGGCAAGATCTGGTGCATCGACACTCTGCGCGTCGGCAGTCTCGATCCCCTGATGCCGGTACTGACGTCGGCTTCGGCGCGCAAGGTGATACACGCCGCCCGCCAGGACTTGGAGGCGGTTTATCTCACCACCCGCCGCGTCATGACTCCGGTGTTCGATACCCAGATCGCCGCCGGCTGCGTCGGCTTGAAGCCGCAGGCCGGGTATGCGGAGCTGGTCAAGACGCTGCTGGAGGTGAGCATCCCCAAGGGCCAGACGCGCACCGACTGGTCGAAGCGGCCGCTGTCGCGCGAGCAGCTGGAATACGCGGCCGACGATGTCCTGTATCTCGGCGACATCTCGGCTCACTTGTCGGCACGTCTCAGCGAGCTGAAGCGTGAACACTGGGTCGCGGAGGATTGCCTGGCGCTCGAGGACCAGAGGCTGTACGAGCCCGATCCCGCCCAGGCGTGGGCGCGGCTGCGCGGCCTCGCGCAGCTCCCGCCGGCAGCCCGGGCCCGCGCGAAAGCCATCGCCGTGTGGCGCGAGAAGCTCGCGCGTGAGCGCGATTTGCCGCGCGCCTGGATACTCGCCGATCCCGCGATTTTTTCCATTGCGCAGGGCTCCGCGCCTCCGCTCAACGACGGTCTGGCAGCCAGCCTCGCGGGCGCGCTTCAGAACGTATCCGATTTGGACGATCAGGTGCCCAGCCAGGACGCGCGTCCGACTCCCGAACAGAAGGCGGTGATCGAGCGCCTGGTCAAAATCGTCGATGGGCGCGCCGCGGAACTCGGCATCAGCGCCGAGATACTCGCCCCGCGCGGCGAGATCAAGGCGCTTGCCATGGGCAAGCGGGATTCGCATGCCCTCTCGGGTTGGCGGCGCGAGGAAATCGGATCGCGGCTGCTCGAGGCTATCGCTTGAACAAGGCTATCGCTTGAACACCGCGTGCTCGATGCTCTTGAACACCGTATCCACATCGGCGTCGGCATCCACGATCCGCAACAGGCCCGCCGCCTCGTAGTACTTGATCAGCGGTTTGGTCTGCGCCTCGTACACCTCCAAGCGCTTGCCGATGACCTCCTCCTTGTCGTCCGGCCGCTGAATCAAACGATGCTTGCCCTCCGGCGGCGGCGATGTATACACATTGAACACCTTGCCGCAGTCCTGGCAGATTCTGCGCCCGGTGAGGCGCTTGAACAGAATCTTGAGGTCAAGATTCAGCAGCACCACCGATTCGAGCGGCGTGCCCAGCTCCTTCAGCATCCTCTGCAGGGCTTCGGCCTGGGCGAGGTTGCGGGGAAAGCCGTCCAGGATGAATCCCCGGGTGGCGTCCGGCTGGCGCAGGCGCTCGCGGATCATGCCCAGCACCGTGTCGTCGTCGACCAGCTTGCCCGCGTCCATGGCGGCTTTGGCGCGCACGCCGAGTTCGGTGCTCTTGGATACCGCCTCCCGCAACAGATCGCCGGTCGATATTTGGGGTACACAGAAGGCTTTGACCAGCAGCTGCGACTGTGTGCCCTTGCCGGACCCCGGCGCTCCCAATAGAACTATTCGCATGATTCTCGTACTTGTGAAAGCGCGTTACCGTACCTTTGGGCGGCGCGGTCGTCAAACCCGGGCCTATGCGCTATTCTGCGCGCCTTGCGCGCCGAAGGGGGTCCCATGAAGAACGCGTTCTATGCACAGTCCGGCGGCGTGACTGCCGTCATCAATGCCTCGGCCTGCGGCGTGATCGAGACCGCGCGCAAGCACCGCGACAAGATCGGCAAGGTATACGCCGGCCGGCACGGCATCATCGGCGCGCTGACCGAGGATATGATCGACACCGGCAAGGAGAGCGCCGCCGCCATCCGGGCCTTGCGCCACACGCCGGGCGGCGCCTTCGGCTCGGCACGCTACAAGCTGGCGGGGATCGACAAGAATCGCGCCCAGTATGAGCGGCTGATCGACATATTCCGCGCGCACGACATCGGCTACTTCTTCTACAACGGCGGCAACGATTCCATGGACACGGCGCAGAAGGTGTCCGAAATCGCCATTCAGCTTTCCTTTCCCATCATCTGCGTCGGGATTCCCAAGACCGTCGACAACGACCTTCCCATCACCGATTGCTGCCCCGGATTCGGTTCCGCGGCCAAGTACATCGCGGTATCGACCCGCGAGGCGGCGCTCGACGTGGCCTCCATGGCGCGCACGTCGACCAAGGTGTTCGTGCTCGAAGTCATGGGACGGCACGCCGGCTGGATGGCCGCGGCCGGCGGGCTGGCCGGCGACAAGGCCGGCGATGCGCCGCACGTGATCCTGTTTCCCGAGATCGTCTTCGATCGCGAGCGCTACCTCTCGAAAGTGAAGGCGTCGGTGGAGAAATACGGTTACTGCGTCGTCGTCGTCTCCGAGGGCTTGCGCGACGCCGAAGGCAAGTTTCTCGCCGAGGCCGGCACCAAGGACGCGTTCGGCCATGCGCAGCTGGGAGGCGTCGGACCCGTGGTCGCACAGATGACCCAGGAAGCGTTCGGCTATAAATTCCATTGGGCCGTCGCCGATTATCTGCAGCGTTCGGCGCGGCACATTGCCTCGAAGGTGGACGTCGAGCAGGCCTACGCCGTCGGCAAGGCGGCGGTGGAACTCGCCCTCAAGGGCAGGAACGCCGTGATGCCCGTCATCGTGCGCAAGTCCGCCAAGCCCTATCGCTGGAGCATCGGCGAAGCGCCGCTGTCGGCGGTTGCCAACCAGGAAAAGAAGCTGCCGCGCAACTTCATCACGGCGGATGGCTTCGGGATTACGGCGGCCTGCCGTGCCTATTTGCAGCCGCTCATTCGCGGCGAGGACTACCCGCCTTACCGCGACGGCCTGCCGACCTATGTCACGCTCAAAGGTGTCAGCGTTGTCAAACGATTGCGCACCCCGTTTGTGGTATAGTCGCGGCCGTTTTTTTAGTTATATCAACAACATAAGAACCCTCTGGAGACCTGACTCATGACCCTTGAATGCGCGCTTTGGCTAGCGATTGCAGCCGGTGTTGTTGCGATCCTCTACGGCGTCATATCCGTGCGCTGGATTCTGGCGCAGCCCGCGGGCAATGCGCGCATGCAGGAAATCGCGGCGGCGATTCAGGCGGGCGCCAAGGCCTATTTGAACCGGCAGTATTCCACCATCGCCCTCGTCGGGGTCATCCTGTTCGTCGCCCTGGGACTGGCGCTGGGCTGGGCCACCGCCGGCGGTTTCGCCGTGGGCGCCATACTCTCGGGGGCCGCGGGCTACATCGGCATGTTCATTTCCGTGCGCGCCAACGTGCGCACCGCGCAGGCCGCGCACTCAGGGATCAACGCCGCCCTCAAAGTGGCGTTTCGCGGCGGCGCCATCACCGGGATGCTGGTGGTGGGCTTGGGGTTACTCGGAGTCGCCGGCTACTACCTCGTGATGCGGCGAGTTCTCGGGGATTCGGAAGCGGCCCTGCGCTCGCTGGTCGGCCTTGCCTTCGGCGGCTCGCTCATCTCGATATTCGCACGGTTGGGCGGCGGCATTTTCACCAAGGGCGCCGACGTGGGCGCGGACCTGGTCGGCAAGGTCGAAGCCGGCATACCCGAGGACGATCCGCGCAATCCGGCGGTCATCGCCGATAACGTCGGCGACAATGTCGGCGACTGCGCCGGCATGGCGGCCGACCTGTTCGAGACCTACGCCGTCACCCTGGTCGCCACCATGTTGCTGGGCGGCCTCGTCATGGTGAACATGGGCGAGCGCGCCATCCTCTTTCCGCTGGTGCTGGGCGCGATCTCCATCGTCTCCTCCATCTTCGGCACCTTCTTCGTCTCCACGCGCGAAGGCGGCAAGATCATGAACGCCCTGTACAAGGGAGTCATCGTCTCCGCGGTCATCTCCGGCGCCGCTTTCTATTTCGTATCGAAGTCCATTATGGGCGACCATGCCATGTCAATCTGGCTGTGCACCCTGGTCGGTCTCGCGCTCACCGCCGCCATGATCGTGATCACCGAGTACTACACGGCCACGGAATACAAGCCCGTGCAGCACGTGGCCGCCGCCTCGCAGACCGGCCATGCCACCAACATCATCGCGGGCCTGGGTGTGTCCATGAAGGCCTGCGCGCTGCCTGTGATTGCGGTTGCCCTGAGCATCTGGGCGTCCTATCGCCTGGAAGGCCTGTACGGGATCGCCATCGCGGCCACCGCCATGCTCTCCATGACGGGAATGATCGTGGCGCTCGACGCCTACGGCCCGATCACCGACAACGCCGGGGGCATCGCCGAGATGGCGGGCCTCGACAAGAAAGTGCGCGATGTCACCGACCCTCTCGATGCCGTGGGCAACACCACCAAGGCCGTGACCAAGGGCTATGCCATCGGTTCCGCCGGCCTGGCCGCATTGGTGTTATTCGCGGACTACACTCACAAACTGAGTGAGACCCTGGGCCACGCCACCACTTTCGATTTGTCGAACCCCGCGGTGATCATCGGCCTCTTCATCGGGGGTCTCGTGCCCTACCTCTTCGCCGCCATGGCCATGGAGGCCGTGGGCCGCGCCGCAGGCTCGGTGGTCAACGAAGTGCGCCGTCAGTTCCGCGAGATCAAGGGCATCATGGAAGGCACGGCCAAGCCCGATTATTCGCGCGCGGTGGACATGCTGACCAAGGCGGCGATCAAGGAGATGATCATCCCCTCGCTCCTGCCCATTCTGGTGCCCATCGTGCTGGTTTTCGTGATGAACTTCCTCATGGGGCCTCCCAACGGCGTGCAGGCGCTCGGAGGTCTTCTGATCGGCACCATCGTCACCGGCCTGTTCGTGGCCATCTCCATGACCACCGGCGGCGGCGCCTGGGACAATGCCAAGAAGTACATCGAGGAAGGTCATTTCGGCGGCAAGGGATCGGATGCCCACAAGGCGGCGGTCACCGGCGACACCGTCGGCGATCCCTACAAGGACACTGCGGGTCCCGCTATCAATCCGTTGATCAAGATCATCAACATCGTCGCTTTGTTGCTGGTGCCGGTACTCGGCAAGATGATGTAGCCGCCGCGCGACGGCTCAAATGTCGAAATAGATCGCGTCGTGCTCCACCGCGCCGTCGCGGGTCGCCACGCGCAACTCCGGCTCCTTGAGCGACACGCGCGAGCGCGGCGGCACGCTGCGGGTCAGGAACACCGATCCGCCGATGACGCTGTCGGCGCCGACCACGGTCTGACCGCCCAACACCGTGGCATTGGCGTACAGCGTCGAGCCGCTCTCCACGGTGGGGTGGCGCTTCTTGCCGCGGATGATTTGTCCGCTCGCATCCCGCGGGAACGACAGCGCGCCCAAGGTGACGCCCTGGTATAGCTTGACGCCGTCGCCGATATGCGTGGTCTCGCCGATCACCACGCCCGTGGCGTGGTCGATGAAAAAAGCCGCGCCGATAGTCGCCCCCGGGTGAATGTCAGCGCCGGTTTTCGAATGCGCCCACTCGGTCATGATGCGCGCCATCATGGGCACGCCCAAATCGTACAGGGCATGCGCGATGCGGTACACGCTGACCGCGAGCACGCCGGGATAGGCCAGGATCACCTCGTCCAGGTTAGTCGCCGCCGGATCGCCGTCGAAAGCCGCTTGCACGTCGCGGACCAGCATCGCGCGGATCTGCGGCAGCCGGCCGAGAAAAATTTCCGCCAATTCGTGCGCCCGCGGCGCGCACTCGCCCGGCGCGGCCTGTCCGGCATCGCGCTCGCGCCCGTAGCACAGGCAATGCTCCATCTCGCGCTCGATCTTGGGCGCAAGCACGGCCACCGAGTGCGCCACATGCGCGCTCAAATTGTCGCGGTTCAAGTCGCGCCGGCCGAAGTATCCGGGATACATGAGGTCCAGTACCGACTCGAGTATTTCGACGATGGCTTCCCGCGACGGCAGATAGCGATGCGAGATGCGGCGCGCGCGCTCGTCGCCGAGATAGCTGGCCAGAAACTCTCCGGTCAGATTCTCGAGTGCTGTGGGCGGCGGTTGAGCGGCGGCTTTCATGGGGTTTCCTTTAGGCCACAGCCTGCATCTTCTCGACTTCCTCGAACAGACCCTCGAACAGCGCACCCGACAGATAGCGTTCTCCGGCATCCGGCAATACGACGACGATGATCTTGCCCTTCTGAGCAGGCTCGCGCGCCAGACGCAGGGCGGCGGTCATCGCCGCGCCGCAAGAAATGCCGCACAGAATGCCCTCCTCGCGCGCCAGGCGCCGCGCCACCCCGATGGCCTCATCGTTGGTGACCTGTTCCACGCGATCGACCTGCGACAGATCCAGGTTCTTCGGGACGAATCCTGCGCCGATGCCCTGAATCTTGTGCGGCGCCGGAGTCAGCGGCTGGCCGGCGATAGTCTGGCTGATGACGGGAGAATGCGTGGGCTCCACCGCGACGGTGAGTATTTTCTTGCCGCGCGTGCCCTTGATGTAGCGCGACACGCCGGTGAGCGTACCGCCGGTGCCCACCCCGCTGACGAACACATCGACCTTGCCGTCGGTGTCCTCCCAAATCTCCGGTCCCGTGGTCTTCTCGTGGATGGCCGGGTTGGCGGGATTGTCGAACTGCCTCATCAAAAGATACTTGCCGGGTTCGGCCGCCGCCAGCTCCTCGGCCTTGGCGATCGCCCCCTTCATGCCCTTGGCTCCGGGAGTCAGCACCAGTTTGGCGCCGAATGCGACCAGCACCTTGCGCCTTTCCATGCTCATGGTCTCCGGCATGGTCAGTACGCAACCGTAGCCGCGCGCCGCGGCGGCGTAGGCGAGCGCAATGCCCGTATTGCCGCTGGTGGCCTCGACCAGGGACATCCCCGGCTTCAAGGTACCGCGCTCTTCGGCGTCCCACACCATGGCGGCGCCGATGCGGCACTTCACCGAGTAGGCGGGATTGCGCCCCTCGATCTTGGCGAGAATCGTCGCGCCGCTGCTGGCATCCAGACGATTGATGCGGATCAGCGGCGTACGGCCGATGGACTTCGTGTTGTCGTCGTAGATATGCATGGGTCACCTCACTGGCTAGCCCAGGATTTTCCTCCTAAGCGCGCACGAAAAGCCATAGAAGTTTGTTATGAGCCCCTGCCCCGGGGTTATAAGGGCGCGACCGACAGGGGGAGCGGCCGTCCGACCACGAATCCCTGCACGAAGTCGATGCCCATGCTGATCACGGCGTCGAGCGACACCTGATCCTCGACCTGTTCCGCGACGACGCGGAAGTTCAGGCTGCGCGACAGTTCGATCATGGCCGAGACCATGGCCTGATTCACGCTGTCGCCGGCGAGATTGTGGATGAAGGAGCCGTCGATCTTCAGGTAGTCCATCGGCAGAGTCCGCAGGGTCGAGAAGGAACTCAAGCCGCTGCCGAAGTCGTCCAGCGCGAATTCGCAGCCCATGCCGTGCAGCACCGCGATGAAGCGTTGCGCGTGATCCAGATTCGCCACCACCGAGCTCTCGGTGACCTCGAAGCAAATGTCGCCGGGGTTCGCGCCCGTGTGGTCGAAGCAGTCGACGACGAACTCCAGGAACTCCGAGTCACCCAGCGTCTGCCCGGCGATGTTGATGGCGACGCTGCGGCCCGGCGGCAGCCGCATGCCGCCGCGCCCGAGCGCCGACAGCACCGTCTGCACCACCCAGCGATCGATGTGCGGCATCAGCCGATAGCGCTCCGCCGCGCGAATGAACTCGGCGGTGGATGCGCCCGGTTGACCGTTCTCGGCTTCGAGGCGCACGAATACCTCGAGCGCCGGACCGCGCAAGCCGCCGGCGCGCGCGTGCACGATGGGCTGGTAGTAGAGCTCGAACTTGTTGTCGCGCAGCGCCCTCTGCAGCTTCTGCAGCCACTGGATTTCGCCGCTGTGGCGGGCGCTCGCCTCCTCGCGCGCGGAATATACGTGCACATGCAGGCCGCCCTGCTTTTTGGCCACGTAGCACGCGGAATCCGCCGAGTTCATGATGTCCTCGATGGTGCCGCCGCCGCGTCCGATCTCGACCAGGCCGATACTGACGCCGATGTTGAAGATCTTGTCCTTCCAGACGAATCGATAGTCGTTCACCGAGCGCACCACGTTGTCGGCGATCTGGCGTGCTTTCTCCAGGGGACATCCCACCAATAGCAGTGCGAATTCGTCGCCGCCGATGCGGCCGACGGTATCGGAGTCGCGCACCGCCTCCTTGATGAGCGAGGCGACCTCGCGCAGCATGTTGTCGCCCGCGGTGTGGCCGCAGGTGTCGTTCACCGTCTTGAAGCGGTCGAGGTCCAGGTAGCACAGCGCGTGCCCGACATTGCCGGTGTGCGCCGAATCCATGGCCTCCTGCAGCCGCCGCTCGAATTCGCGGCGATTCACCAGGCCTGTCAGCGCGTCATGGCTCGCCTGATAGGTCATTTGGCGCGTGAGGCCCCGCAACTCGCTGGTGTCGTGCAGCACCAGCACCAACCCCAGGATGTCCTTGCCGTCGAAGCGCAGCGGCGAGACGCTGATTTCCACCGACCGTTCGGGACCCGCGCCCGCCGGGACCAGCACGGCGCGCCGACCCATCGTCACCCGGCCCCCGGTGGCCAGGGCCTTGCGCACCGGATCTCCCAAGGAGCGGCGGTCGTTCTCGTCGACCAGGCTCGCGACCTCCGCGAACGCCTTGCCCATCACCTGATCGAAGCGCTGGCTGAGCAGAATCTCCGCGGAGTGATTGATGTAGTCGATGCGGCCTTCGGCATCGACCGTGATGACGCTCTCGCCCATGGCATCGAGCGTCACCATGGCGCGGGGCCTCGACGGCACCGCCGCGGGCGCCGTTTCCGGCAGCATCTCGATGGCGGTGAGCAGCAGCGCCGCGTCTCCGGCGCTGTCGATTACCGTGCTCGACAGCTCCACCCGCGTCACCTGGGCCTGGGCGCCGACCAGTTCGATCTCGTAGCGTGCGGCCGCGGCTTCGCCCTGCAGTCGGCGGCGCAGATTGTTCTGCACCAACTCGACATATTCCGGCGCGACGAAATCCGACAGGGGTCGGCCGACGACTTCGGCGGCGCTCAAGTTCAGCAGCGCCAGGAAGCGCGAGTTGGCGAACAGAATGCGCTCGCGGTGGACCAGCACCGCGTCGTGCACCGTCTCGACCAGGCGCTGGAACAATTGTTCGCGATCCAGCAGCCGGGCGCCGCGTTGCTCCAGATTCTCCAGCAGCGTATTGACCGCGGAACCCAGCCTTCCCAAGGACTTGGGGCCATCCTCGACGCCGATGCGCGCGGCGGAGTCGGTGTCGCGCGTCAGCTCCCACACGCGCGCGGAGAACTCGTTGACGGCGCGTTCCTGGCGCCGCTTCCACGCAAGGAGCAGCCCTAAACCCACGGCCAGAACGGCCAAGGTGGAAAGCCACAGAACGACGGAAGACAAGATCAACGCGGACCTCGATAACGAAGCAACAACGACGCTTAAGTTTTAGAACCCGTGATGGGCTGGCGCGTCGCGAATCATCGTACCCCGAAGAATAGCGCAAGGGGCTCGCGTACCCTGTCGAAATTGACCATAATCAGCGGCCTTAAGTTGGCGCGAGAAATCATGGATACTTTGGCCGCTCGACAGCAGATGGTGGATCAACAGATACGCACGTGGGAAGTGCTCGATCCGCGCGTGCTGAGTGTTTTGTCGGCGGTCCCGCGCGAAGCCTTCGTGCCTCCCGAGTATCGTGAGCTTGCGTTCGCCGATTCGCCGATTCCCATCGGATTCGGGCAGTCGATGCTGGCTCCCGTGGTCCAGGGGCGCATCTTGCAGGCGCTCGGCGTCAACGCCCGGGACTCGGTGTTGGAGATCGGCACCGGCACCGGGTACCTCACAGCCTGTCTCGCGCTGCTCGGCGCCGCCACGCACTCGATCGACATCCATGCCGGACTTGCCGCCACGGCCCAAGCGAACCTGCGCGCTGTCCCCGACGCCCGCGTGCAAGTCGAGGTTCGCGATGCCTTCGATGCCGCCGCGTTGGGTCAGTACGATGTCATCGCCGTGACCGGATCATTGCCGATTTACGACTCGCGCTTCGAGCGCTCGCTGCGAGTCGGCGGCCGGCTGTTCGCGGTCGTGGGCACGGCGCCCGTGATGGACGCCGTCCTGGTACGCCGCGTGGATGGCGACGAATGGATCCGCGAGAGCTTGTTCGAGACCGTCATCGACCCCCTGATCAACGCCACGGCGGCGCAGAAGTTCGTGTTTTGATGATCAAGCAAGTGACCCCGCGTGAATTCCTCGAACGGCGCCAGGGCGGCGCCGACATGCTGCTCCTGGATGTGCGCGAGGACTGGGAGACGGCGCTGGCGCCGGTACCGTCCGAGATCGTGCACATCCCCATGGGTCAGATCGCCGAGCGCCTCGGTGAGCTCGACCCGCTCAAGGAAACGGTGGTGATTTGCCGTTCCGGCGGCCGCAGCCTCGAAGTGGCGCGCTTCCTGTCCGGCCACGGCTTCGCGTCGGTGGCCAATCTGGCCGGAGGGATTCTGGCCTGGTCATCCGACTTGGACCCGCGAATTCCGCGGTATTGACAGGTGATATAGTTATATATAACACTATATAACCATGAAGCGACTACTGACCCTACTGGCCTTGGTGTGGAGCGCCGTCGCCGCACCGGCACCGGCCGCGGATCTGCTGGCGGTCTATCAGCGTGCGCTGCAAAACGATCCGCAGCTGCGCGAGGCCGAAGCGACGCGTCTGGCCGCCCTCGAGGCCAAGCCTCAGGCGCTCTCGGCCCTGCTCCCGCAGCTCTCTGGAAGCGGCATCGTGACCCGGGAAAGGGACACGGGTTCGACCAATACCACCGAACCCGTCAGTGCCCCGGGCCAGCCCACCGTTCTGGAGAGCTTTCCCTTCGATGGAAGGGTGGATACGACCACGCATCGCTACGGTGTCGATCTCAAGCAGAACGTGTTTCGCTGGGAGAATTGGGTGGCTCTGAAGCGCGCGGACGCCCAAGTCGCACAGGCCGAAGCCGACTACCAGGCCGCGCGTCAGGATTTGATGGAGCGGGTCGCGCAGCGCTACTTCGATGTGCTCTCCGCCCAGGACGACCTCGAAGCCCAGGAAGTCGCATTGGTCTCGATCAACCGCCAGCTCGAACAGGCGGAGTCGCGTTATCAAATCGGCCTCATCGCCGTTACCGATGTGGAAGAGGCGCGCGCTGCCCACGACAGCGGCGCGGCCGCCGTGATTGCGTCGAAGCGCACGCTCGCCTCGAATCAGGAACTACTGCGCGAGATCACCGGCGAGGCCATCGACACGCTGGCGCGTCCCATCGAGCCCTTCGAGCTGGCCACCCCCGACCCCGTCAGCGAGGATCGCTGGGTGGAGATGGCCCTGCAACAGAATCTGGCGCTGGTTTCCAGCCGTCTCGCCGCCGACATCGCCCGCGAGAACGTGAGCTCCGCGCGCGGCGGTCATTTTCCCTCGCTGGACTTGATCGGCAGCCGCTACAAGGATACGAGCAACGGCACCGACACCTTCACCGACGGCACCTCCGCGGGCGGCACCACCCTGGATCAACAGCAGCGCACCATCGGCCTGCAATTGACCTTTCCCATCTACTCCGGAGGCATGGTGTCCTCCCAGGTGCGCCAGGCCGTCTACCAACACCGCGCGGCCAAGGAGAGAGTGGAGCGGGTGGCGCGTCAAACCGAGCACGATGCGCGCGATTCCTATCTCGGCGTGCTGTCGGAGATCTCGCGGGTGAAGGCTCTGCGCCGGGCGGTCGAGTCGAACGCCACTTCGCTGCATGCCACCGAATCCGGCTATGAGGCGGGAACACGCACCGCGGTGGACGTTCTGCAATCGCGGCAACTGTGGGTGCAGGCGCAGACCGACTATGCCCGCAGCCGCTACGACTACATGTTGAATGTGATCAAACTACAGCAGGCCGCCGGAACTCTGTCCCAGCAAAGCCTGGAGAAACTCAACGCCCTGTTCACGGACACCCCGCGGCCGGCAATTTCTCAATGAGTTCGAGCAATCGAGCGACGCTGCCGCGATTCGACTCGACAATGCGCTGTCCGATGTCTCCCATTCGCCGCCGCTCTTGGCTGTCGGCCAGCAGGCGGGAGAGAGCCGCGGCCAGCTCGCGCGCATTCCTCACTTCGAGCGCTGCGCCCTCGGCGAGCAGCAAGCGGGCGATCTCTTCGCCATTCGCGTGAGAAGGCCCGGTCAACACCGGAAGTCCCAGCGCCGCCGGCTCCAGCAGATTGTGGCCGCCGATCGGCACCAGGCTTCCGCCGACGAAAGCCGCATCGGCCGCCGCGTACAGCGTCGCGAGTTCGCCAACGGTATCCACCAGCAACACCCGCGTAGCCGCGTCCGGCGCTAGGCGTGCGCTGCGCCGTACGAACTTCACGCCGCGTCGATTCAGCATCTCGCCGACCGATTCGAATCGATCCGGATGCCTCGGCACCAGCAGCAACAGCACATCCGCCGGCAGCGCTTCGTGCGCCTCGAGCACCTGCTCTTCTTCGCCGGGGTGGGTGCTGCCGGCGATCCAGATGGGCCGCGCGCCGCCCAGGGACCCGCGCAGCTCCCGCCCTTCGCGCGAAGCTCCCGCGCCGATCTCCAGGTCGAATTTGACGTTGCCGACCACGCAGGTCGCGGCGCTCCTTGCACCGATGGCGATGAAGCGCTCGGCATCTTCGCGGGTCTGCGCCGCTATCAGCGAAGTAGCCGAAAAAATTCCGCGTGCGAGACCGCCGAAGCGCCGGTAGCGAGCAACCGATTTCGCCGACAGCCGCGCGCTCGCGAGCACCAAGGACACACCGCGCCGTTCGCACTGGTTGAATAAATTCGGCCAGAGCTCGGTTTCCATGACGATGCCGAGCCGCGGGCGTATGCGGTCCAGGAATCTCGCCACGGCCCCCGGCGTGTCGTAGGGTAGGAAGCGCACGTCCACCGTATCCCCGAACAGCGCGCGCGCCCTCGCCCTGCCGGTGGGAGTAGCGGTGGTCAGCACCATCGGGTGCTGCGGATAGCGCACCTTCAATGCGCGCACCAGCGGTGCGGCAGCCGACACTTCCCCCAGGCTTACCGCATGCAGCCAGATGGATCCGTTCGGAATCGCTCGGCCCCATCCGAAGCGCTCGCCCGGAGCCTGCCAATAACCGCGGTCGCGCAGGCCGCGCCACAGCACGGCGGCGAAGGCGAAGGGCACGGCAAGGTAAATCAGCAGCGAGTACAGGCGTCGCATCATGCTTCGCCGTACCCCGCCATGAACCATTCCCAGGCATCCTCCGAGAAATGCCCGATCTTGGCGAGCGAGCGCTTCAACCTTTCCAAGTTGCGCGCGGCCCAGGCTCCGTGCGCACGCAAGCGGCTGCGGTCGAAGTCGATCACGCTCACCACTCCCTTGGTGTCGAGCAATATATTGTGTGCATTCAAGTCCGCGTGATCGACGCCCGCGCGATGCAGGCGCGCGACGGCGGCACCGACCGTGTGCCAGCGCTGCGCCGGCAGGGTGCCGGTCGCGAGCAGCGTACTCAGCGGAAGGGCGCCCGCGATGCGCTGCGTGATCAAGTCGCAGCGATACAGCAGGCCGCTCCTGCGATAGCGGGCGGCGACGGGCTTGGGCACGGGCAGCCCGCACTGGGTCAATAGGTCGAGCAGCCGCCACTCTGCGAAGGCGCGCACTCGATTCTCGCCCGTCCATACATACAGGTCCTTCGACAGACGCGCGATGAATCCGCCGCGGCGATAGTGGCGCAGCGCCCATTGGCGCACGCCCGACGCGATGAACCACGCCGAGCCGCGGCCGGAGGCCACCTCCTGCAACTCGCCGCGCCTGCGCCAGTACTCCGGGTCGAACAGCGCCTCCGTCGCGCTCTGCGGCAGATTGCCAACGCAGGCCGGATCAGACAGCATGGCGCCGCTCATAGTGGCAATGCGTCGGCTGTTATCCACCATACGATGACCCTAAATTTCAAACCGCCGCTGCAGAATGTATGTCTGCTGCGCCTGTCCGCGATCGGCGATACCTGCCACGCGGTGGCGGCGCTTCGAGCCTTCCAAGCGGCGTGGCCGGAGACTCGGTTCACCTGGATCATCGGCAAGCTCGAAGCCAAGCTGATGACGTCGATTCTCCCTGAAATCGAGTTTATCACCTTCGATAAGAGTAGAACCCTCCGCGAGCTGCGGCGCCTGCACTCCGCTTTGCGCGGGCGGCGCTTCGATCTTCTGCTCGACTTTCAACTGTCGTTTCGCGCGAGCCTGGTGAGCAGCCTGGTTCGAGCGCCGATCAAACTCGGCTTCGATCGGCCGCGTGCGCGCGAGCTGCAATGGTGGTTCACCAACGCGCGCATTGCGCCCGCGGCTTCCGAACACGTGCTCGATTCGTTCATGGGATTCGTGCGGGCTTGCGGGATCGAACCCGCGGCGCCGCGATGGGACCTCAAGCTGCCCGCGCAGGCGCTCGCGTACGCCCGCGGCATCGTCACGGACGACCGGCCGACACTGCTGATCAGCCCCTGTTCCAGCCACCCGGAGCGAAACTGGCCGGCGGAACGCTACGCCGCGGTGGCGCAATACGCCGCCGCCGCACACCACATGCGGGTGGTGCTGGTCGGCGGCCGCAGCGCCGTCGAGTCTCAAATGGGCACGGCAATTGCCGCCCGCGCGCCGGTGGTCAACCAGATCGGCAAGGATACTTTGCCGGAGCTCCTCGGACTCCTTTCCATGAGCACGGTGCTGCTGTCGCCGGATTCCGGTCCCGCTCACATGGCCACCATGGTGGGGCTGCCGGTGATCGGTCTGTATGCGGCCACCAATCCGGCGCGCGCAGGTCCCTACTACAGCCGGCAATGGTGCGTCGACAAGTACGATGAGGCCGCGCAAAAATTCTTGGGCAAACCCGCCGCGCAAATTCCCTGGACCACCAAGATTGAGCGCGCCGGCGTCATGGACCTGATCGGCGTGAGCGACGTGACCGCCAAGCTCGATGCGTTACAATCCGTTCATGAACGAAATCAAGGTCCCCATCTCCCCCGGTGAGCTGCTCGACAAGATCACCATCCTGCGCATCAAGTCGCAGCGTATGACCGATCCCGCCAAGCTTGCCAACGTGCGTCTCGAACTGCGCGCGCTCGAGGAGACCTGGGGCGCGTCGGAGTACGCGAGAATCGACGTCGCCGCGGACGTCGCCGCGTTGCTGGCCGTCAACGAGCGCCTGTGGGTGATCGAGGACGACATTCGCGACAAGGAACGCGCGCAGGCCTTCGATGCGGAATTCATCCGGCTGGCGCGTGCGGTCTACTTCGAAAACGACGAGCGGGCCGCCATCAAGCGTCGCATCAACACCGCTCTCGGCTCCGGCATCGTCGAGGAAAAGTCCTACCGCGCTTATTAACGCAGGGTGTACTCGGCCCCGCAGTAGGGACACTTCGCCCATCCGGTGCTCTCGATCGCCAGATAGACCTTGGGATGTGAATTCCACAGGTACATGTCCGGCATCGGGCAGGACAGCGGTAAATCCGCCGCGGTCACGGTGTACTGATGCTGCGCATTCGCCTGAATCAATGCTGCCATCATTGCTCCTCAAATGTTTCACGCCAGATCTCAACCACCCGGGCACGTGTCGCGGCATACGGGGCCGCCTCGACCACCCGCTCTCCCTGCCCCTCGAGCGACAGATGATGCAGCACCGTGCGGTAGCCGATATAGGCCTGCGTCAGCCATTGCGCAGCCGCCGCGCCGAGCACGCCGGCGGCCGCCAATCCCTCGAGTTGGCGGATATTATCAGTGTAAGTCAGCAGTTCCGGATGAGTATTCGCCGCCGCCAGCACCCGGTACTGCACCAGAAACTCGATGTCGGCGATGCCGCCCGCGTCCTGCTTGATGTCGAATTGTCCGGTGGCCGCCTTGGACAATTCGCGCTGCATGCGCAGGCGCATCTCCGCGACGTCGCTGCGCAAGGTGCCGCGATGCACCGCCGTGCACAGTATACGGCGGCGCGCCGCCTCGAAGGCATGGCAAAGAGTCTCGGCGCCCGCCACGGCGCGCGCGCGCAGCAGCGCCTGGTGCTCCCAGGTCCAGGCGTCCTGCACCTGGTAGCGCTCGAATGCGTCGATGCCCGTCATCAGGAATCCGCCCTTGCCGTTCGGCCGCAGCCGCATGTCCACCTCGTACAGGCGGCCGGCCGCGGAATGCATGGTGAGCAGATGCACGATGCGTTGCCCCAGCCGCAGAAAGAACAGCCCGTTGTCGAGCGGGCGCGCCGCCCGGGTGTGCTGAATCGCCCCGCTCGAGTCGTGCAGAAAAACCAGGTCGAGATCGGAACCGTAGCCGAGCTCCAGCCCCCCCAGCTTGCCGTAGCCGGCAACGGCGACGCGGACCTGGCGTAGATCCGCCTCCTCCTCGCCGCAGCACGGGATCCCATAGACCTCCGTCATCTGCTGCCAGGCGAGATCCATGCAGCATTGAATGATGAGCTCGGCGATGTCGGTCAGCCGGTCGCTCACCTTCATGAGCGGCAGCCGGCCGGTCAGGTCGGCAAGCGCCACCGTGAACACGGCCACCTTCTGGAATTGGCGCAGCGCCTCCACCTGCCGCTCCGGATCGTCGGCGGGCAGCCGTTCTGTGCGCGCCGCGAGCTCCTCGACGAAGCTCTGCCGCGACGGCAGCTCATCGAACGCCTTGGCATCGATCAGCTCGTCCAACAGCAGGGGAAAGTCGGCGATCTGCCGCGACAGAAAACCGCTGATGGCGCACACGTCGATCAGGCGCTGGAGCGCGGCGGGCTGCTCCGTGAGCAGCGCCAGATACGACGAGCGTGTGCCGATCGCCTCCAGCACCCGCAGGCAACGCTGCACCAGTTGGGCGGGATTCGGCCGCTGCGCGGCGGTATTCAGCACGCGGCCGAGTACGACGTGCAGGCGCCGCCGGCCGGCCTCATCCAGCCGCTTATAGGACGCCGAGTGCCGATAGGCCTCCAGAGTCACCGCGAGCTCCGCGATCTGGCCGCGCGGAAAGCCGCTGCGCTCGAGTTCCTCGCCCATATCGGCATCGTCGGACGCCAGCCAATCCGCGCCCGCCTCGGCATCGTTCACCCGGGGACCTCCGGACAGCAAGGCCTCGAATTGCCTCGCCACGGTGGCGCGCGCCGAATCGATGCGCGCGACGCAGGCGGCCCAGTCGGGAGAATCCATGTTCATGCTCAACCGCGCCTGATCCATGGGGTCGTCCGGAAGCGAGTGCGCCTGTTCGTCACGAATCATTTGCAAGGCATTCTCAGCCTTGCGCAGCACCAGATAGGCGTCCGTCAATTCGGCCACCTCCACCGCCGACATCAGCTTCGAGCCCGCCAGCAGCGGCAACACTTCGAGCAGAGAGGATTTTTGTAGGCGCCGGTCGCTGCCGCCGCGAACCAATTGCGTCGACTGCACGATGAACTCGATCTCGCGAATGCCGCCCCTGCCGAGCTTCAGATGTTGATCGAGTTCGCGCCGCGACACCTCGCGCGCGATCATTGCCTTCATGTCGCGCAACGACTCGATCACGCCGAAATCGAGATAGCGGCGGTACACGAACGGCCTCACGAATTCGGGGTACGCGAGCGCGTAAGCGTCGACCCCCACGATGGGGCGCGCCTTGATCCAGGCGTAGCGCTCCCAGTCGCGGCCGTGCTCCTGCAGATAGTGCTCCAGCGAGCTCAAGGCTACGACCAGGGAACCGCTCTCGCCGAACGGCCGCAGACGCATGTCGACGCGAAACACGAACCCGTCCTCGTTCCTGGCGTCGAGCAGCCGGATGAGCTCTCGGCCGACGCGATTGAAATATTCCTCGTTATCAACTTCGCGCGGCCCGTCCGTCTGCCCGCCCTCCGAGAACAGAAATATGAGGTCGATGTCCGACGAGAAGTTCAGTTCGCGCCCGCCGAGCTTGCCCATGCCGAGCACGATCAGCGGAACCTCGTTGAGCGCCGCACTACGCGGCCGGCCGAAGACCGGCTCCAGATGCGCTTGAGCGCAGCTTGCGGCGGCGCGAATGGCGGCATCCGCAAAATCCGACAGCGCATGCAGAGTTTCCGTCACCGCGGAACGTCCGGCGATATCGCGCCAGGCGATGCGCAGCAATTCGCGCCGCCGCCATTCGCGCAGGATGCGTTGCGCCTCCGCCGTCGTCGCGGCCGCCGCCGCGCGCGATTCATAGTCGGCGCTTGCCGCGCGGGCGTCGGACGGTTCCAGGTGGCGCGCGAACCAGCCGAGTGCTTGGTGGTCCTGAATCAATACCGAGGCGACGAACTCGCTGCCGGCCGCCACCCGCGGCAGCTCATCGCGCAGGCCTTGGGGAAGCTCCGCGTGGGCCCGGCGAAAGGCTTCGCCGCCGCTCGCGCGCTCCCACCAGCGGGCCAGCGGCTCGCGCAAGATCTCGGGGATTATTTTCATCGAATCGCCAAAATAAACAATCGGGGGAAGGGCAGGAGCACCGAACCATCCGGCAGCGGCGGATAGGCGCGCGCCACGGCGGCCGTATAGCGCTCGAGGTAGGCCGCGCGCGATCCGGCCTCGAGCGGCTCCAAGAATGGCCGCAGGCCGCTGCCCTTGAACCATTCTACGATCGCGGCCGCCCCACCCGGCAGCGCGTGATAGTACGTGGTGCGCCAGATATCCACCTTGCCGCACAAAGGACGCAGCAGCTGGTAGTACTCAGGTGCGCTGCCGATCGGGGTGCGGCTCGCCGCAGCCGCGGCCAGCGCCTGCGCCCAGGGTCCTGCCGCGGCCGTCTCGCGCATCAACTGATGTGCGGGAACACCCAGGTTGTCGGGCATTTGAATGGCGAGGGCGCCGCCCAACGCAAGTTTCGCAACCAGCGCGGGCAGCACGGTGGCGTGATCGGGCACCCACTGCAGCAGGGCATTCGCCAGCAACACGTCGAACGGTCCCGGGTCCTTCCACCCTTGGACATCCGCGATCGCGAATCGCGCCTGAGGCAGCCGGCGGCGGGCTGCCTCAATCATGTCGGAGGAACTGTCGAGCCCTTGGACCGCCGCGTCGGGAAATCGGGCAGCCAAAACCTCGGTCGAATTGCCCGGCCCACAACCCAAATCGACCACCGATCGGGCCTCGTTGAGGGGGATGGCCGACACCAGATCCCGTACCGGGCGGGTGCGTTCGTCCTCGAAGATCGTGTACTGCTTGGCGGACCAGGTCACCGCCGAGATGGTACGGTGTAACTAGTTATAAATAAAGGGAAAACACCCAGATTCGCGTGGTGATTTCGCCGCGGGAAAGTTATAGAATACTGGATATAATCACAGTATTGGGAGTCCCTTATGGATGGCGGAACAGTCATCTCTCTAGAGGAATTGGAGGCCCAAATCACCGAGCTTGCCGGTCATCTGAATGCCGCGAACTACCGCTGGCTCACCCTGATCGCCGAGTTCGACCGCCGCAACGGCTGGTCTGACGGCAAACTGCCGTCCTGCGCTCACTGGCTGAATTTCAAGTGCGGTCTGAATCTAGGTGCGGCGCGCGAAAAGGTCCGCGTCGCACACGCACTCGAGGGCTTGCCCAAGATTGCGGCTTCCATGTCACGTGGGGAACTGAGCTATTCCAAGGCCAGGGCGCTGACCCGAGTTGCTTGCGCGGCGACCGAGGACGCCCTCCTCATGATCGCTCTGCACGGCACCGCCCATCATGTGGAGCGGCTGGTACAGGGCTATCGTAGGGCGCAGGAAGCGCAAGAGCTGTCCCGCGAGGCCCAACAGCACGCGAATCGCGCAGTGAGTTACTGGTTCGACGAGGACGGCAGCCTGCTGCTCAAGGCCCGATTGCCCGCCGCGGCGGGCGCGATGCTGATCAAGGCGCTCGACGCCGCGCTCGAAACTCTTCCTCAGAACGAGATTTCCGCCAAGAAGGACGAGGAGCGGCCCATCCCGCGCGCGGCACGGCGCGCCGATGCGCTGGCCGCGGTGGCCGAGACCTTCCTCGCCCAGTCCGATGCGTCGTCGAACACCGCCGACCGCTTTCAGGTCGTCGTGCACGTCGATGCCGAGACTTTGCGTACCTCTGCAGCCGGCCGCTGTGAGATCGAGCATGGGCCGGCGCTCCCCGCCGAGACGGTGCGCCGCCTCTCCTGCGATGCCAGCCTGATCAGCGTGCTGGAGAACGAGCGGGGCGAGCCGCTCGACGTGGGGCGCAAGACCCGCAGCATTCCACCCGCTATACGCCGCGCCCTCAACACCCGCGATGCCGGCTGCCGCTTCCCCGGCTGCACACACCAGCGCTACGTCGACGCACACCACATCGAGCACTGGGCCGATGGAGGAGACACCAAGCTGTCGAACCTGGTGACCTTATGCCGCTTGCATCATAGGCTCGTGCACGAGGGCGAAATCACCGTCGAGAGCGACCCCGGCGGCGGCTGGCGCTTCCTGCATCCGGACGGCCGGCACTACGAAGTCATTCGCTGTAGCGAGTACGAGGACTACGACTGGGAAGACCTGGAACGCACCCATACCGCGCTCGGCATTCACATTGACAGCAAAACGGCCGCCACTCGCTGGCGCGGCGAGCGCATGGACTACGATCTGGGTGTCTGGGTACTTTGTCAGCAGGCCGAGCGCGGCCGCCGTCAGATCAAGGTGGATGACGTTTCCGCGGAAACGTTGCAGGACGAACACGCTACTCTCGAGGAGGACTATCAGTGACCATTCACCTTGAACTTTTGGCCGCCAATCGACAGGTCGTTCCACTTCGGCGGGGTCGAGGCAATATTGCCCTTGGCCAACTGGTCGAATAAATCCCAACCGTATCTGCCGGCCGATTCCGAGCGATCTACATAGAGCGAGCCCACGCGCACCCACTGGCCGGCCCGGTTCTCATAGACAAGCCCGCTGCCATCCGTCAAGAAAACAAACTCCTCGGAGTTGTCGCGATTCAAGTCGATGTATAGGCCCGCAGCCCTATCCAACACATTCCGGAACGCAAATCCCGTGCTCCGCGAAGCCAGATCTGCGCTAAGCGCGCCGCTTAAGTTTTGATCGAGAGTGCGACCCGCCGGATA
>Ga0209274_10000108_pt1 | contig 72158 bp, 51 predicted proteins | sample HubBroMetageREF1_FD_188343 | JGI IMG/M metagenome (GOLD analysis project Ga0209274, IMG submission 188343) | Reference soil microbial communities from the Hubbard Brook experimental Forest, New Hampshire, USA - Hubbard Brook CCASE Soil... | ecosystem: Environmental > Terrestrial > Soil >...
AGCAAGGAAGAAATATCTTTTATGGCACTACAAATGAAATCCAAAAACAAACCCCAGCATTTCCGCCATTTTCTGCCAAAATCTCACCGAAAACCTGGAAAATCGAGAGGATTTTGGCGAAGATGGGGTAGGCTGGAACCGGCGCCAATCGATGAGGCAGATGTCCCGGCCGCCGCTGCAGCCTGCGCCGCCGCGACCGCCGTGACGTTCACGGTGCCGAGCGCCTGGACTGTCACCGGACTGACCCCGATCCTCTGCGGCGCCGTCTGCGCATCCGCGGTGTGGGCGACGACGGCAGCGGCGATCGCGAGCAGCAATCGCTTCACGGGCCTGACCAGATTGCGCCGCTGATTCTCGAAACGCTTCGACATACTATTTACCCCCTGGGCAAAGATGGGTGAAGGCTGTACCGCCGCGGCGGTACCGGGCTTGAAATCTCCCGGGCGGAGCAAGGAGTGCGGTGCACTCCACCCAGCGACGGACGCGTAAAATGGCGGCCGGACTGGTCCTTCCGCGAGTCCATCCCCAACCGCAGGATCGATGATCGATCGAAATTGATGGTGGCCGAATACGTAATGTCGCGAGAATTATCGAATTTAGATGGAGGTACGGAGTTTTTCGGCTTCGTTGCAGCTTCATCGAGTGATGGCGGGTTTCGTAAGTTCTCTGATAATTTCGAGGATGCTTCGTCTCACCGATCGTGCGCCGGGCCCAGACGATTGCGCGCCCGGCTCACCGAGCGTGCGCTGGGTCTCAAACCGCGTGCGCCGGCCGAGCCCGATGCCAAATCCGTTTTTGACCCGGCAACCTGGAACGGCGTCCGGCGGCGTCGTTCGCGGCCGGCGTAGGCTCTACGTTTCACCCTCGATCTACCGATCCGATACTGCCCGGAACGATGGAAGACGCCCGCAGCAGCCTCTCGCGCCGGTGAGCCGGCCGGGCGGATTTCGATGCCGCAGAGAAGAATGTCGTTGACTTTATGATCCTTATATGTTTCTTCTCTGTTCATGACCAGCGTGCACCCCGCCTCCAGCCCCGCCGCCCCTGTCCCGCCTGATCCGGCGTGCGACTCCGGGAGTGCCGCTGCGCGGGGCGCGGAGAATGCCACCGCGCGACAGGTGCGGCTCTTGGAGCGGCTCGCCGAGGCCGGGATGAGGCTCGCCCGCACTGCCGCGGTTCGGGCGACGGCGACGGCCGGTGCCGAGGAGAGCACCGACATCACCGGTCGAATCGATGACTTCGCCAAAGTCGCGCGCGCGGTGCGCCAGACCATCGGGCTCGAGGTCAAGCTGCGGGCGGACGGCAACGGCGGTCCCGCGGCCGCGGCGGCACATCGCCGGCAGCTGCTCCTCCTCAAGGAATTGGCCGAGATCAGCCTCGCCGTCGCCGAGGTGCCGGCGAACCGGGCGGCGGTGCCGATTTTTCTAAAGATCGCGCGCGCCGTGCGCCAGACCGTCGGGATTGCCGCAAATCTGCGCAACGGGCACCAGGCGCCGGAGAAAGGCGCTCGACCGGCGCCGTCGCCCGCTCCCGAACCGGAGGCCAACCCGGGCGAACCCGAGAGCGCCGAGGATCCCGTGGCAGGCAGCGGCGATATTGCTTCCTGCCTCGCCGAGGCGCTCGACGCGTTCGACGAATATTACCGCTTCCTGCGAGTGCCGGTCGCGCGAGCGGTCGCCCTCATCTTCGAGACCCTGGGCGTCCCGGTCGAACCCGGTCCGAACCGGGCCGAAACCGGCGGCGAGTCCGATCCGGCACCGGCTGCCGCCCGGACCGGCGACGGCGCCGCGTCCGGCAGCGGTCCCGAGCCCTCGCCGGCCTCGCGCGAGTCCTCGCCGCCCGACCGCCCCGGCGCCGGCAACCGCGGCCCGCCCTGAAATCCGGCTCGAGCCATGCCGGTGACGCCTCGATCGAACCCCGCTGCGGGGCGATGCGCCACCGCCTGTCGAGCCCTTCGCCAGCGTCGGCGGTCCCGCTTCTTCGATCATCGGGTGGCTTGCGCAACCCCGGCGGCGCTCCTACTCTCCCTTATCGCGTGAATTCGGGATTCGACCGACGCCATGACTGCCGACTATGAATACCGGGGGCTCATGGCGGAAGCTTGGGACCTGCTCCGCGGCGACTATGGTGCGTGGCCGGACCGGCCGTTCTACCGCGCGATCATCGAGCGCCAGGGCGGCCCGGCTCTCGACGTGGGGTGCGGTACCGGACGCCTCCTCCTCGACTATCTGGCGGCGGGATTGGACGTCGATGGGGTCGACAATTCTCCCGAAATGCTGGCCATCTGCCGCGCGAAAGCCGCGGCCATCGGGGTCGAGGTCGGAGGTCGCTTGGTCGAACAGCCGATGGACCAGCTGGCACTGGCGCGGCGCTATGCGACGATCATGATCCCATCCTCGTCGTTTCAGCTGCTGACCGACCCGTCGGCGGCGGCCCTGGCCATGGCACGGTTCCATGACCACCTGGCGCCGGCCGGGCTGGTCGTGGCGCCGTTCATGTCGAAGCTCTGGCCAGGCCGGCGCGTGCCGCCGCAGATGCAGTGGTCGGACTGGCACATGCTCGCGGAAAAGCCGCGGACCGAAGACGGGCTGATCATCCGGCGCTGGGTTCGTACCCGGTACGATCATGAACAGCAGCTCGAACACGAGGAAAACCGGTACGAAGTCCTGCGCGAGGGCGCGGTCATCCAGACGGAACACCATGGGCGGTCGCCCTGCGTCCGCTGGTACTCGCAGGCCCAGGCGGTCGAGTGCTTCGAGCGCGCAGGTTTCGCCGTCGAGACGATCACGCGAGCGTTCACGTTCGAGCCTGCCACTCCGGACGATACGATGTTCTGCATCATCGCGAAGCGTTCGTAGGCGTTCACCCGTTCATCGGTCATGCCGGCGAGACGAACCGGATTGCACGGATGGTAGCGGGAGAGCGCTACATCCAGACCACACACCTCCCAATTCTGCGCTACACACTCCGGTTATGCTCTTGAAATCGCTTGGAAGGCCGGACGGCATGGTTTTGCCGTTGGGGCGGCGTCGGCGCTGCCGCACAAGACAGCTCTTGTCGCAAAGCGAGCGAGCGCCTAAATTAATGTCCGAGAGGATACGAATTATGCCCGAGAGCTACAGCCCACAGGAAGCCGCCATTATGGCCGGCGTGCCGCTCGCCGCGATCCAGAAGGCGATCACTGCCCGACGAATCCCCGCACGGTTCGGCGGAGCGGTCAAGCGGCGTGAGCTCAACGAGACGGCCCTGCTCGCCTTCGCGCTGGTCGAGGCGCTGCCGGCCGAGTTGCATCTCTCGCCCGGCGCTGCCTATGAGCTACTGCAATCGGCGTTGACCGAACCCGACGAACTGACCATCGGCAATTTGGTGCGGATCGATGCCGGCCGAGCGCTGGCCGGTGTCCGCCGCCGCCTCCGGCTCTATGAACATAGTCGGCGCATGATCGTCAGCGACCCGGAGATCATGGGCGGAACGCCGACCATCAAGGGCACGCGCATCACCGCTCAGACACTGCTGGGCCGGATCGAGGGCGGCGACAGCGTCGAGAGCATCGTCGCGGATTACCCGATGCTCGATGCCGAGATGATCGAAGCCGCCGTCCTTTACGCAAAAGCCAACCCGCCGCGCGGGCGGCCGCCCGGCAAGCTATGGCGCCGCGCTTCCTGATCGACGAGAACCTGTCTCCGGCGCTCGCACTTCATCTCCGCCATGCCATGGGGTTCGACGCCGTACATGTGAATGCGGTCGGTCTCGCCGGCGCTACGGATGCCGATGTCGTGGCCCGGGCGATCGCCGAGGATCGAGTCATCATAACCGGCAATGGCGACGACTTTCGGAAGCTGGGTCGACGGCATCCAAGCCATCCTGGCCTTGCGATCATCACCGATGCCGGCGGCCGAGCCCGGCAAATCGAGCTCGGTGTCATCCTCGCCGAGGCGATCGACACGCGCGTCCGTACCGGCGGAACTGCAGCCGGCAGGCTGTTCGAAATCAATCGAACGGGAATCGTCATAGAATTCCCGCTGCCATAGAGGGAACAGCCTAAAGCAAAGCTGTTTCCTGTAGGCGATACTTCGGAGAGCCTTGGGATTCCGATTAACTATTTGATATTAAAGGAGAAATTGGTAACGGGTGAGCGTTACGTCCAATCCACACACCTACCGATTTTACGCTATAGGTTCCGGTTTTGCTCCTGAAACTGCTTGGATGGCCTGGCAGCAGCCCTTCGGCAAAAGCTTGTGTCATGGTTTGGGACTGACTTGCGATCGAGCGCGTAACCATGGGCGGCGCTTTGACCGCCTGTGGCAACGGGGCGCCCCATCGATGATCAGATTGCCGCAAGGACGTTGCCTCGGTCTGGCGTGACGAACAGGCGGTAGCCATGAGGCGCAACACCCGAGCGCGGCGGGTTTTGGGGTTGCAAGAATCGTTGGTTGCCGGGGCGCGCAACACCCGATTCTTGCGATTGGTTGAACGGGAGATTCCAAGGTTGGCTGCCTAGCAAGCACCCTGATTGTAGATGAGCCTTCTTTGGCGGTCGCTTCAGCTTGCGACGTTGCTGTTTCGGAAGGCGCCGGCCAGATGGTCGATGAAGGTGCGCACAACCGGCGGCAAGCCGCAGCGTGTCGTGAAGACCAAGTGGACAATACCCTCCTCAGTGCGCCACCGCGGGAAGACATGCACCAGGCGACCGCTCGCCAGTTCGCCTCGGCAGGTATGATCCGGCAGGAGGGCCACACCGACTCCGGCGACGGCGGCATCACGAAGTGCGGTGAAATCGACGCAGGTCATCCGCGGCTCGTGACGGATCGAGCGTTCCTCGCCATCTGGTCCGGAGAACTCCCACACGATCTCGCCCATCTGGTCGGTCGTGGCGAGCGTCGGCAACTCGGAGAGTGTCGACACGTCGCCGGAGGTGCATGAAGCCGCCACGGGCGGCGCGGCGACCAAGATTCGGCTGGAACGACCTAAAGTCCGCACTGTCAGGATGGCGTCGGTGTCGAACGCCGCGCGGACGCGGACCGCGACGTCGATCCGCTCGTCGATGAGGCTGACCGCGCGATCGACGGCCACGACCTGCAGTTTCGCCTTCGGGAAAGCCTTCATGAGAAGGTGGGCGATAGCAGTTCGACCAGGCCCAACGGGCAACTGCAGCGAACAACGCCGCGCGGCTCGCCCAGAGCCTCGGACACGACCGCATCGGCCTGCTCCACATCCATCACGACGATGCGGCAGCGCTCGTAGAAGGCTTGTCCGGTTTCCGTGACACGAAAGCGACGCGTGGAACGCTCGATCAGCCGGACGCCGAGGCGCGTCTCCAAGGCCGCTATACGGCGGCTCAAGGTCGATTTCGGCGCCCTGAGCGCCCGTCCCGCCGCAGCGAAGCCGCCAACGGCATTTTGCAGTGCGCCACCGCCGCCTCGTCGGTCTTGAAAGCCGTCCATCTGCGTTTTTTCGCCAGTCGTCCGCACGAAGCCGACGATGCGTGGCCATAGTAAGGTGTCCCCAGCGGCCATGAGCCGTGAACCCGGAGAGAACCTATGAGTAGCCCACTTGCCAATTTTGACACGACGAGCGACCGTCTGTTGACCGAGGTCGAGCGTCAGCAGAAGTACCTCGCTCGCCTTCCCGAGAATTATGCGTTCCCGCTCTTCAACGCCTCACAGGCATTGGAGTCGCAGCGGCGCAGTGGTTATCGGAACACAGCCGCGGCGGCGCGCGAGATCATCGATAACGCCATGGAAGCCGGGGCAAACCGGGTCGACGTGTGCTTCGAACGCCCCAAGCAGTTGAAGGCACATCAGCGCGCCGAGTCGATCAGCGCCATCGCCTTCATCGACAACGGGTCGGGCATGATCCCTCGTATGGCCCAGTACGCCCTTTCATGGGGGTCGGGCACGCACTTCGACGAACCGGACTTCATCGGCAAGTTCGGCTTCGGCCTGCCCAATGCCTCGATTAATCAGACGCGCCTCGTCGAAGTCTATACCAAGATCGCCGGGGCGAATGCGATCACCAAGGCTTGGCTCGACGCCCGCGACGTCAAGGCTCACGGGCTGCAGACGATTCCGGACCCCGTGGAGGCGCCACTTCCTGATTTTGTACAGGTGTATCTAGACAAGCAGGGCTTGGCGTTCGATCACGGCACCATAGTGGTGTGGGTCGAACCTGACCGCATATCCTATCGCAAGCCCGCACTGATGAAGGAGCATCTCGTTGACGATTTCGGTGTGACCTATCGCTATCTGCTGCCCAAGGTAAGCCTTCACGTCGACGGCACCAAGGTTGACCCGGTCGACCCGCTCTTCCTGGAGCCGGAGGCGCGATATTACCGCGCCCAGGAGAAGGGCGGCGCGATAATGAGTCAGGACTGGAACATTCCAGTGAAGTATGCGCGGGATGAAGACGGTGTGCTCGCTTTGACGAAGGTCGAAAGTATCGCCGAACTTGATCCCAGCGACAGATCGCTCGAGGCCGCAGGCGCGATCTACGTCCGCGTCGCGCGTTTTCCGTACGGGTTCGCCGAACACTCCAAGGCCAAGGTCGAGACCGACAACCATCGCCGCTTCGAGATCCGCAAGACCCGGCGCGGCATGTCATTCGTGCGTGCAGGCCGCGAAATCGAAACGGTCGACGTCTTCCCGAAGTCGATGAAGGATCAGTCCAAAGGGCTGGGGAAATGGCCGCTCCTTCAATCGTACGCATATCACTGGGGCGTCGAAGTGCGGTTTGACCCGCAACTCGACGAAATCTTCGGGATCACCAATGACAAGCAGACCGTCCGACCGATCGAGGATCTCTGGCGCCTGTTCGCAGCTGAAGGCATCGATGCTGCGCTCAATCGGGAAAACAACTTCCAGAGCAAGATGCGCAAGGAGGAGCAGGAAAAACAGCGCCAACGCGAGGCCAGGAAGGCGGCCACTGCGACTGTCGCTGAGAAGGTCGCAGCCCAGGCAGACTCGATCGCCGGCCAGAAGCCGCGTGTCGCGGAGCGCGACAAGGCAAAAGTCAGAGCGGAAGCGGAGCAGGAGGCGAAGCGCCGGGCGAAGGTCGACCAGACCTCGATCGATCAGGCGCGCCAAGCCGTCGAGGACGAAGCCAAGCGCCGCCCTTACATCCTAGACTTCTACGACGAGCCGCGCGGACCCTTCTACAAGCCCCAATGGGCACCCGGCGGCCAAATCGCGGTGCTGATTAATCGTCAGCACACCTTCTTTCAAGCCTTCTACGCTCCGCTTCTCGGGTTGGAGGGAGGTGGCCACGCGAAACAAGCTCTCGATGTCTTGTTGATCGCGCTAGCTCGCGCCGAGCTCGGAATTGAGGACGAAACCTGCGCGGCCTGGTACGAAGCACAGCGTGAACGGGCTTGGAGCGTGTTTCTCTTCGACGCCTACAAGATGCTTCAGCAGGCAGCGGCGCCGGCCGATGAAGAAACGGCGGAGAGCGAAGCTGCCGGCGGTCCCGTAGACGAGCCGGATATGCCGCTCGGCGACCGAGTGGATGAGGCAGCTATGACGCCGGCAGAGTGACGACGACGCGGGGTGCCCGTCAGAGGCACCCCGCTTTCGGCCTAGCTAGGCGCAAGCCAAGCTGCTATTTTAAACTTAGTAAGTGTACCAGCTCGAGACCAGTGTAGGCGCGGCCATGAGCCGCCATGTCCCCCGGACGCTGCAACGGCCTTCAAGCTGATTTTGAAGGCAACAGCAGCGAAAGGAGGACTCCGTGCGAAACGGCGTCTCGACAGTCACCCTTGACGATCTGATCAAGGCGGCCCTCACCGGACAAAATTACAATCAGCAGCGACTCGGCACTCAGGCTCGTCTCTATGCGCGCCGCCTGTCGAAGTCCCACGCCAGCGATCTTCCTGACGACCTCCACGAGGAGGTTTTCGACCAAGCTTTCGTCGAACTCTTCGAGGCCGGCCCGGCCGCCCTCGACTCCCGAACCGGGAAAGCCATATTCCGCCGCGCTGTGTTCGAAGCAATTCGATCGGTACGTGCCGACTATGCTCCTCCGGGAAGCCGCACGCGGCCGAACGCAAATGTTTCACGCCAAGCGGTCGCGGCCGAGGATGTCGGCCGCATCGCCGATCAGCAAACTGTCCGACGCTGTACCGTCCTGGATGAGGCTGGCGAGCGCTCTATTGATTTCGACCTATTTGGTGATCCGGACGCCCTCGCCGCTCAAAGAAATATGGAGGATCGTCTCGCGGCCGAGCAGATTCTTCGCCACGCGCCTAGAGAGGTGGGCATGGCACTTCGGCTGATCTACGTAAACGATGAACCTGTTGAGACCGTAGCCATCAACCTCGGCATCACGAGGTTCAGTCTCAATCGGCGGATCATCGCCTTCTGTTCGAATTGGCGCTCGGCGGCGTAAACTATGTCGGTTCAGCACCACTCTCTGCGGGGTGTCGGCTTCGGCCCTGTTCTCGCGGCGCAGCGCGCATATGCCAGGCAAAATGGTGCTCGCTCCAAATTCGGCCTGATGGTGCCGGAAGCATTCGTCCGAGGCATTCGCGATTTAGGCTATCGCAGCAATGGCGATGCTGTCGCAGAACTGATCGATAACGCCATCCAGGCATATGCCGACCGGATCGATGTTCTCTTCGGTTATGACGGCACTACGTCAAACAAGAAGCCGGTCCAACTCGCGATCGTGGACAACGGCCATGGCATGGAACCGGAAATGATCCGTATGGCGGTCATGTGGGGGGGCACCCACCGCGAGAATGACCGCAGTGGTCTCGGTCGATATGGGTATGGCCTACCGTGTTCATCCGTTAGCCTCGGACGCCGTTTCACGGTCATCTCCCAGGTCAGCGGCGGTGGCCTTCATGCCGTATGCCTCGATCTGGATGGAATTGCCGCAGGCCTCTATGCCGACCCACGAGGTGAAATAGTTGTTCCCGAGGCGAGAGTCTGTTCGCTTCCCTCCTTTGTGGAAGATCATATCGCTGAAACTTATCCTAAAGGCTGGATGTCAGGCACAGTCATTCTCGTCGACAAATTAGACCGCCTAGAATGGTCGACGGCTCAAGGACTGCGAGATAATCTCTGCCGTCAATTTGGCGTGGCCTATCACAAACTTCGCGGGGAAGCGGCGATCTTTGTCGACGGTGCCTATGTCGAGCCGATAGATCCACTGTTCTTAACTCCCGAATTTCATCTATTTGATCTCGATGATGAGCGCGCCCAGGCTTTCGATCCCGTACGGGTCGAGGTTCGCGATCCAGACGGAAGGGGCTATATGGGAGCGGTCGTGCTTCGCTACGCGTGGCTGCCGCCCAGCTTCGGCTCAGTAGATAAACATCGCGACGCGGTCGGCCTGAACGCGAATGCCCGCTTCTCAATCCTGAAAGAATATCATGGATTGCTCTTTAGCCGAAATGGTCGACTTATGGACGTGCAAACCCGGACGCCATGGACGACTTTCATAAACAACGATCGCTACATCAAGGTCGAAGTGGAATTTTCCGCCACTCTGGATGAAGTATTTGGTGTCACGACATCAAAGCAACAGGTCACTGTATCGCCTTTTATCTGGGACCTGCTTCGCCAGGCCGGTTTGCCAAAGGCTATTGAACAACTTAGAAACAAGGTGAAGGACGCCAAAACCTTGCGTCGAGTGGAGGCGCTATCGCCCGGTGAGGGTGAGCGCCGCCTTTCAGAGCGGGCAATGAGTGCCGCCAGCGCCATGTCCGAAGGTGGGTCGAACCCTCAATGGGATCTTGCTCTGCGGGCCTCTCCCTATCGTGTCGAGTTCGAAAAGGCTCCCAAACAGCCGTTCTTCCGCGTGGGACGGCACAATGGCGCTCGGATTCTCTACTTGAATACTGCGCACAAATTCTATGATGAAATATATGATAGCCAAATATCGACACCGGAGCTGAGATCAGCTTTAGAGATTTTGTTGTTCTCTTTCGGAGACGTATTGCTAACAGCCCCTGTAGAGGAAAAAGAAAGAAATCAGGCACAACTTACCTCTTGGTCGAATCGTTTGGATGCAGCCCTTGGGGCGTTCGTCGCTCATCTTAGAATCGATGAGGATCAAGACGCGGGATAACTTTCCTGGACCGACGAAAGCACCTAGCCTCAACGCGACTTTTTTGCAATAGCTAACGGGCCGCGGCGATGCGGCCCGCGCGATTCTGGGGTAGTGGTGTCTACTGACGATAAGATTTTTGGTCCTGGCCGGTCACGCGCGTTTTCCCCCTTCCTGGCGGTGGGGGAACGTAAGCAACTCCACGACCTTCTGAACCTCGGATCCGATCTGCCGCCGAGTTTCGCGGCCGAACTGCGGTCGCTTGCACGGCGCTACGTGGATGACGGTGACAGCACCAAGCTACGTGCCATCTGCCTTCTCGTTGCAGACCTCTGTGAGCAGGGTTGGCAGGTGCTCGTAGATTCCGACCGCATTACATTCGAGCCGCCAGGTATCACCCGCAACGGCCACCAAAGCATAGACGATGTCAAAGCAAGGGTCCGAGGCGCGCTTCAGACGGCACGTATGCGACAGCTTCGAGAGCCGTCAGTAATCCAGTTCCTAGCGCGCATGGAGCGTCGCACGAGTCGCGGCGGCCGAAAGAGTTCTGTCGCTGATCTCATTGACGACGGCGCGGCACTGGCCAGGGCACTTCAATCCATCGAAAATCTTCCCGACGGCGATCGGGAAGCCGCCCTGAAGGGGATTCTCGATCCTGTCGTGGAAGTAGCGGAACCGGGCGCCAAATGCCGAGACACCGGCCTAGCCCTGATCGATATCTGGCGCTATTTCCGTCATACTTGGGCCCACGAGTATCGCTCGGTCCCCGGCCGACAGATGCTCGTCTTGGTCCGCAACGCGGCCCGTCCGCGGCGACCGATTATGGGCATTGCCATGCTCGCCAGCCCGGTCATGCGGTTGAAGACTCGAGATCAATGGATCGGATGGCTCCGCGACAGTGCGGAATGCCGTTTCCGGTCGGGCGTTTTGGACGCTGCGGGCTTCGGTTCTGCCCTGATCCAGCGAATCGACGCCTCGATAGACACGGTTCGTTGGGACGACCTGGCAAGCCCTGAAGAGATTGCAGATCCCGCCGAGACGGTAGCGTTGCGCCTTGAGCAAAAGGCATCGGGCGCAGCGTTTGAACGGGAACAGCAGTTGCGCCAGCACTATGGAGCGCACCGGGAAGCCGGTGGGCAGGTGCGTCCATACCGGGGCACTCTAAAGAGCGCTCAGCCGGACTCCGACTGGCGGGCGGCTTCAGAAGACCTCCTTTTCGTCCGCAAACGCGCCGAAACCCTCGCGCAACTGCTGTTCGCAAAAGGCATGTTCCGAGGCGCTAAATTGGGTTGCAGCCCAGATGCTGCGCTCGACCAACTTTTCTCGACCCGAAGTGGGCAAAGGGCCTTGGACATTGCACTTACCGAATTCAGAAAGGCCGGCCTGTCCAGTGAAGTCGCCGACGTCAGCATTTGCGGTGCCGTTCATCCCTACAACGAACTGCTTGGAGGCAAGTTGGTCGCTCTCCTGCTCACGTCGAAAGAAATTCGCGACGCCTATGCGAAGCGGTACGGCGACCAGACGAGCGTCATTGCTTCGCAAATGGCTGGTCGGGTCATCTCTAAGCCAGCCGACCTTCGCATCCTCACGACGACCAGCCTCTACGGTGTCGGTTCAAGTCAGTACAATCGCCTGGCCCTAAAAGCGGAGGACCACCCGGGACTGCCGTATGATTTGAAGTGGGAAGCCATCGGCAAAAGCCTGACGGGCGGCTTTGGAACGCTGCACCTCGGGAGCGAGACTGTGCAGGCGTTGCGCAGCATGGCGCTTGCGCGTCACGACTCCCGCCGGGTCAACAACCGTTTCGGCGAAGGAACCAGTCCGCGGCTGCGTCAGATTCGCGAGGGCCTGGATGCACTGGGACTGAAGAGCGACTCCATCCTGCATCATGCGACTCCACGGATTTTTTATGGCTGCGAGTTGAGCCCGGGAGCACGTTCGGCTCTTCTTGGCGTCGGCGCGTCTGACCTTGCAGCGCCCAGTTGCGGGGATATCGGCGCGGCTTGGCGGCGGCGATGGGCCAGTAAGCGCGCCTTGCGCGAAGAGACGCTCGCATCGCTGTCAAGATTGGGACCGGCGAGTGTCCGGGGCAGCCTTCACGTCGATGAGAATGACCAATTGCCTTTGTTCGCCGAGTCTGACTAACGCCTCGAACTGCTCCGCAGTCAGTAATCGATAGTGTATCATATGCGCCATTGATCTCATCTAAGAGCGGCGGGAATGTTAACTTTAGACGAGATCGAGGGCCTTGAGCGCCAGTTGACAGCGTCTGTTGTCGCATTGAACAAGAGGAAGGTCGACCAGGCCACTCTCCTCGAAGCGGTCGACGATGCGATGCTCTGGCCCGAGGCTTTTGACACGCTTGCGCCGATCGCGCCGTTGCATGATCTGGAAAACCTGATCGCGCGTGCACCGCTTTTCATCTGCGCCATCGCCGCTGAGATCGGCTTCCGCTTTGAAGGCGTCGGGACGGTCTTCTGGGCAAAGCTCAGCGACGCCCTCGGCGTCACCATCACGATGGCGCACCGTCAGCGCATCGCCGAAGCCTTCAAGGCGCAAGTCACACGTTATGGTCTCTCTCGGCCGAGTGAAAGCGCGTTCAGCAGCCATTTCTCGATCATCGCCTGGCCGATAGCCAACGCACTGCTCCCAGTTGATCTAGTCGGGCCCGTCAGCAGGCTGATGGCACGAGCGCCGATCGCTGCACTGCCTGGGCCTGGACGGAGCATTAATCTTCCCAACCTGCGCGCTTGGGCGAGCGCCGCGGAAGGCGCTCGGCTCACTGACTGGCTTCGGTTCGAAGCGCCAACCACGCGCGTGCTCACAGCCCTGCTCACGGAGAATCGTGGGTCCGTACTGTCGCAAGCGAGCTACACACGGGTGCAGGATTCTGTTGCCATCGATCCAGAGGCGTTCTTTGCCGCGCGAACTGCGCAGATGCGCACGCGCACCCAGAAATCACCCATCGCTGCCGAACAAGTACTAGGCCGGCTTTCGCTGTCGCGCGACGCGACGGGCATCCGCCTTTTTGCAAGCTGGCCGGCCTTACCGCTTTCAATATATGACGAAGCGCGCTGTATCGCCCGGTCAGCGGGGTGGCGGCCCCGGCTCTGGGGCAACGGCAGTTACCTCCATCCCGATACAGCGCTCAGCGCCGGCCCGTTCGCCGTCGCGATCCAAACCGTTCCTAGTGACGAAGACCCTGCCTATCCCAACGCCGCTGAGATCTTCGGTGCGGGCAGCGACATTGCTATCACCTTGGCCAGTCGGTCAATTGACTGGACAGCCAATCTCTTATTCGATGTCAACGACGAGCGTACGCAGGCGGAACAGCACTTCAGCGTCCTGAGCGGCACCAGCGGCTTCATATGGCTCGGCCGCAAGACGGGCGGCGCCGCGCTCGACGGGTTGAAGAAGCTTGGTGCGGCGGCCGGCTATCATTTTTTCGAAGCAAACCTTGGTGAGCCGAGGGACCGGACGATTTTGACCCGCGAGGGGCTGCTGTCCGAGCAGAACAGGGCGCAACTTGCGCGCCATCCGGTTGATGCTATCGGTGCGCCGCACGGTGTGGTTCGACCCGACCGCCCCTTCCTCCTCTACAAGGATGGGGCCGGAATTGGTTCAGACGCGGCGCCGCAACGTCTGCCCGCCAACGGCCGGATCTCTGCAGTACCTGGGCAGGCGGGCAGACCCAGCTTGAGAGCCGAAGCTCCTGTACCTCCGGAGGACGGTGTCGTCGACCTTGTTCTTTTCGAGCGCGACAGCGCCTTCGAGGCGCTGATCGAGCGGCGTCTCCAATTGCGGGTTGAGAGCCGACTCCCGCTCGTTAATGTCGCCATAACGGTCGATCTTGAGATTGGCGGGCGCCTGGTTTTACGTGGGCGGGAATACTTTGCCGCGCTGCCGGTCACTGTTCCGGCCACCTCGAAGTTGCTCACCCTTCTCTACGAGGACACGGTTCGCGCCAAATTGCTCGAAACCGGAAAGGGCGTGCTGCGGATCTCGATCGGACAGTCTCGCACCATCCAGATCAAACTTGAGCGTCCTGCGGCTTCGGTCGAATGGGTGGACGGCAGACCGAGGCTCGTGGGCGCCAATCTGGAGACGACTCTCGTCGAAGCCAGCGCCAATGCACCGCACCGCTTCGCGACAGCCGCAGCCATCACCATTCCGACCCGCGGGGCAAGGGCTTATGGTCTGCTGCTCTCGAACGGGCGCATCGCCGATCCAGTGCAACTCTTCACCTCCAACATCTTCGACTATGGTGACTTCACCGCGAACTTCGTCGGCGACACGGGGTCGCGGCGCATGTTTGATCGTGGTAGGGGCGCCGGCGACATCGCTCGGGCGCGGATAGCCTGGGCGCGAGCGCTTTGTACCACCTTGCCAGCGATCGGCGCTAAGGGCCGGATCCTGCGTCAATTCGAGGATCCGCTTGTCATCGATTTGTGTGGTCGCGCGTGGTCGCTCGCTGAGCAGGCGAGCAAGGACAGTCCGACAGACCCGCATTACGCGCTCTGGCACTGTGCGATTGAGAGCGGCCTTGCGGTGGTCCCCAGCGAGGTAAATGTTGATCAGGCTTCGGTCTTCGCTACGGCCTTCGTCAAACACGCACAAATCCTCGATCCAAATTGGCCGCTCGCCAGCACCCTGCCGGTCGACGGCGCGATGGACGACGCGCTGAACGCCGCTTTCTCAGAAGCGATCACGACCTTGCATGACGAGGGGTTTCTGCTCGAAGTTGAGGATGATTTCGATTTTGGAGCGCCATTCGAGGACTGGGAGGCAGCCGCGAACAAGGCCATGCGCATGACCCGCCGACCCGCACTCGTTCGCCAAATCGCACCGAGCGAGGGCGGCCGACGGCTCAGCCGCCGGAGCTACGCAGATCTCAGCGTTGCCGAACTTGCCGAGGATCTCGCCGCGTGGACCAAGAGCTTCGCACTCCCCCGAGGCCAACTGTCCGCAGAGACCGCTGCCGGTGCGCTCCAACTCTGGCTATCGCCCTCTGCCTGCGATGATGTGGACGCGGCGGTTCGTATCCTCGTTAATGATCCCTTCGTTTCACGCGCGACACGCTATGTCGCACTCCGAGTTGGGCCGGCCATCTCGTCGTCACCGCAATGACCGACTTCCACCGCGTTCTTCTTGGCCTCCACGCCCAAGCACGGCGGATTGATCGCGATCAGGCGCTGCTCGGCGCACTCGGCGTCGGCGCTTTCGCCTATACGCACCAGATCGACAGCGTGCACCGAATGGTGACGGGCACCGCTTGCCGCTGGCTGCTCGCGGACGAGGTCGGCCTCGGCAAAACGATCCAGGCGATCATGGTGATGCGGGCACTTGCAGCACAAAGTCCTCGACCGCTCGCAGCTGCTCTTGTCGTGCCCGATGATCTCGTGTCTCAGTGGGAAGAGGAGTTGCTCTGTCGCGGCCATGTGCTAGCGCTTGAGAGCGGTGAGGGGGGCGGAATCCATGGCAATCTCGTCATGCGTCTGGTCCGGCCGAGCCGGCTACTTGCGGGCGGCCGCATCGCCGCCGACCGCATCGACCTCCTATTAGTCGACGAATTTACGAAGCTTCAGGTCCAAGTGCGCGAGGAACTTATCAACGCCGCGCGGACGATTCCCAATGTCATCGCGATGACCGCGACACCGGCACTTCATCACGCCCGAACCCGGCGGGAATTGATGACGTTGCTTGAGCCCGAGGCGGAGCGCATCGCCCGCGCCGAGGACGGCGATATCCTCAAAGTGCTGGCCGAACGCGAGGAGCGCGCGCGGCACCGCTACAGCCATGATCTTCAAGAACCGGGCAAGCGTCGTGCGGTGGAGGAAAGCTTCGGCCTCTATCGCCGTCTCATTCGCACCGCGCGCACTGACTACCCCGACGCGCTGCCGAAGCGCAGTTATCAACCGATCAAGCTCCCGCCAACCGACGGCGATGTAGAACGTGCCCGCGCAACGCGGTCCTATCTCGACGCCGCGCGCGCAGGCAATCTCGACATTCGCCGCGAGGCTCTGTTGCAAGTGGCCGGACGCAGCCCGCAATCTCTGCGGGAGCGTTTGAGCACGCTCCGTCGCGGCACCGTCGAACTCCAGGCCGCGTGGCGCCAGATCGACACTTGCCTCCGCAACGAACCGGGCGACTCGAAACTCGACGCGTTGATTGACCACTTGCGCCTCTTCCATGCCAAGAACCCCAATAGCCGCGCGGTCGTCGTCGCTGAGGACAATCCAACTACCGACTATCTGCGCGACGCGATCGAAAAGCTGACCGACATGAAGGTCGCCAAGAAGCGGCGCACCGTCGGTGCCGCAGAAGAACTCGAGGTCCAGGTCGCTTTGCTCAAAGAGGCGCTCGACGACTTCATCAGCGGCGAGGCTAAGATACTCGTCGCCGCTGACGCTGCGCGCGAAGGTCACAATCTCCAGTTCGCCGACGAAATAATCTTCTTCGCGTTGCCATGGTCGCCGCCCGACATTCAGCAATGGATCGGCCGCGTCGACCGCCTTGGTACTAAGGGGCTGCAGTCCAATCGCCGCATCGCGATCACTCCGATCGTCGTCGACCACTCGATTGAGAGCAACATTCTGACCGTGCTCGAAGGCACCGGCGTATTTCTGCGCAGCGAGGTGTTTGACGAATCCGAATGGCAGGAGATCAGCACCGCGATCGGAACTGCAGCCGATGGCGTCATCGGCGCAAGCTGGGGTGACGCCGCCAAGCAAGCCAAAACACTTGGCGAAGCCTATGATGAATGGCTCAAGGCCACGTCGTTACCGCCGTCGCCTCGCACCGCACTTGCCGATCGCTGCGAAGCACGTTTCCGCGATCGGCGATACGCCGCACCGACGGAGTCGGCCGAGGGTGATCGTTGGAACTGGTTTCAGGCCCGCGAGCGCGCGGCCGAGGCAATGATCAAGCTGGCGCGCGAGGATTTCCTCGAAGTCCGCAGCGGCCAAGACGGAGACCAACGTTTTAAGACGATGTGGTACAAGGCCAAGCCTGGAGACGATGACCTAACGATCCCCGACCTTGATACGCGCAACAGTTGGTATCGCCAAGCATTCATCTCCCGCCGAACTGCGATCGAATGCCCTCCCCGCACCAACGTCGTCCAGAGCGATGGTGCGAAACGTCGGCTCCATTTCTTCGATCATGGCTGCGGCCTTCATGACGGCGCCGTCACCGCGTTCGAAGAGCATGCGCCCGCCACCGATATCAGTACCGAGTTCATCGTCGAATATCCCGTCGGTCATCCCATCCTGCAATGGGCCAATCGCCGGCTGCTCGTCGCGGTCAGCGAGATCGACCTGTGTAACGCACTCGTCTTTGACGCAAGTGCGATCCTGGGCATCGCCGATCGCCAAGCGTCCAGGGCCGAGCAGGACGCCCGTGCCGCGAATGCGCGGATCGCACTCGCGCAGTTTCAGGCCGATCGACGCTGGATGATTGATCTCGCCCCACCCGAGATGCTGTTTGCGACCTTCGTCGAAGACCGCGGCGAGATAGTGTTGGGCGAGGCTGGACCCGCCGTGTTTGATCCCATCCACGAGGGGAAATGCGCGCGCCAAATCGCCAGGCGCCGCTCGGTTCTTTCGGAATCACAACTGAAGCTCGCTCGGGCTGCGGCGATGCATCAACTCACCAAGCTTGGCAGTGAGAGCCTCGCCCAGTCCACTCTCGCGATCCGGCGTGCGGTTGGCAACCGACTTTTTGCATTGCAGGCCGATGCCGACAATCTTGCCCAGGCCGCGCGCGCCGAGATCAAGGCGGCCGCGGCACTCGATATCAAGCTCGAGTTCAACCGTGCGGCAGTAAGGGGCGCCGACCTCATGCTGGCGCTTGCGGAATGCACCCGGGCAGCGCGCGTCGCTCGCCTCCAGGGGATCGAACAGGCGTTGAGCGCCGTCGCAAAACTCAAAACGCCAAAACTCTTCTGGGTGATGCCAAGGGTCCCTATCGCGGGGACCCCATGAGCGCAGCGATCACCACATATGCGCTCGGGTCGAGTTTCCAGGACCATGGCGCTTGCTGGGTTCCGGTGATGAGCGCGGCACGCTCGACCTGGCGCGGCGGCGGTGTCAGGAAGTCGAGCGATTTGCTAGCCGGATCATAGTGCAGCACTCTATCACCCAGTGCGAGAGTCTGTCCGACGACGATCCAGCGCCAAATATCGGACGAGGGCGGCTCCCATAAACTTGTTTCCTTACCGGCGGCATGAAGTACCACATTCCTATTCGAGTAGCCGGTGCGGACCGTAGCGGGGAAGAAGCCGTTGCCTTCGACCCGCCGCCAACGCCCAGACGGCAATGGATCGGCATGGCCGAAGAACTCGCCGCGGCCGCTGACAATCGCGATAGCCGTGGGCTCTTCGAGCGAATAGCGCTCCCCGCTTGCCGCCAAGGCTTGCGAGAAGGCAAATAAGCTCCGTGCGTCGCTGTCGGGCGCATCGGCACCGCCAAGTTCGACCAGCGCATTGCGCCACTCGGGCCGCCCCAGTTCGTCAACCAACGCGATCTGCGCAACGGCTTCGCTTCCTGGCGATTCTGCCGGCCGATGGCGCACGACGCCGGTTCCGGAAGTGTTCGTGCCAAGCAGCGTGGTAGTTTCGCCGCCCCAATAAACCACGCGTGGGGGCGTCCCGGCATAGCCGCGTCCCACACCAGTCGTGTACTCATCGAGATCGCCGCTCAAGAGCAGCAAGTTGAGTGCCGCCTCGATGCGTTCACGAATTAACGCCTCATCTAGCCTTAGCGGACGATAGGCTTCTTTCAATCCGCTGGTGATTCGACTGCGGCTGGTGAAGCCCGACTCGAACACTGCATCGCGGATATGCGTTACGACGGTATCGAGCGCAGGTCCGCCATCGTCGGCAGGGCTAAAGGCGATGGCCTGCGCCCATGCTTCACCCGCGCTCATTCGTCTGCGCCGGTTACGATTGCAGCAGCTAGCGCGGCATCGAGCCTCTCCTGGGCGGCACGGTCATGCGCGATGATGATCAGATGCGAGCGGGCTCGCGTCAGCGCCACGTAGAGATCGTTTACTGTGAACAGGCTGCCGAGGCCAGAAAAGTCGCAAAGAATGACAACGTCTGCCTCGAGCCCCTTAAAACTGCGCGCGGTACTGCACAAGACGCCCTTGCCCTGGCGCCATAGCGACGCGTCGTCGATCAGTGGAATGCCATCGATCGACATGACGGTGGCAAGAGGTCCCTTGGCTTTGCTTGCCGGGCCGATGATCGCGATCTGTCGCGGCTCAAGACGATGATCCCGCAGAAGCGCGCGCACCTCTTGCTGGACAAGTCCGCTGATCGCGGCCGGCGTCTGCGGCACGATCAGCTTGGGTGGCCGACCAAGCGGGGCAAGTTCGAACGGCTCACTCTCGACCTCCGTCGCGACATTGGCGCAGGCGACGATCCGACGCGTGTTGCGGCAATTTACATCGAGCGAGACGCGAAACGCGCCATCGAGCGGCGGGTCGGTCGGATCGCGGCGCAGGCTCTGCGCCTTATCCAGAAATGCCCAGACTGAGCCCCTGCGATCGCACAAATATTCAAGCGCATCCCACCAGGACGGCGAGAAATCCTGTGCTTCGTCAACTACCATTGCGTTAAAGGGTGGCGTACCCCCATAGAGATCGAGCCCCGCCTCGGCGAGAAGATCGGGTGCCTTTTCGTCCCACCAGCGTGCCGCGTCCTGCTGATTGACCGTAAAGTCTACATCTGCAGCCTTGCAGAGATCGGACGCAAGCCGGTGAAAATTCTGAACGGTGATCTTGCCGCCATTTTCGGCCAGATCTCCCGCCATCTCCTCGCGAATCCACTTGGCGAGTTCCGCATTGAAGCAGGTGAATAACACTGCCTCATGCTTGGCGGCAAAGGAGCGCGCGCGCTGCATAGCTAGCAAAGTCTTTCCAGACCCTGCCACGCCCTCGATGATCGCACGCGAATTACCATCAAAGCCGCGCAACACCTGCAACTGCTGCCGGGTGAGCCGGGCCAGGGTTTCAGTGCTGGCGTCGACGCTAACGCGCAGCGGCTCATAGACACGAAATTCGGGCGCCAGCGCGCGGCGCACCGCGTCGAACTCTTGAGCCGACAACTCTCGCTTGCCGCCACCGCCGACCTTGTAGACGCGAATGACCGCCGGCTCGATCGCCGCCAGATCATCCATCGTGATGATCGAGTCGGCCGGAAGGTCGGTTGGGGGATCGTCCCTAAACAAGCAATGTGGAAATGCTACCGCGACCGAGATGATTGTTTGGTCGGCAAGCGTCTTGCCGCAGACCAGCGTCAGCCGTTTCTTCATGGCCCAGAGGGTGCGCCGTGCTTGCCGGACCGGGTCCTTGATCTCCTTCAGGCCCGCCCTGATGTGACGATACCAGATACGGCCCTTGAGCGTTATCTCACCCCCCTTCACCTCGATGATGAGCAACCCATATTGCCGATGAAGAACCAGGAAATCCGCCTCGCCTTCGCGAGCCGGCGCATCTATGTCGTCGCGCGCGGGAAACACCCATGGCAATGAGTGCATAACGAGAAAGCCGGCACCCAATTGCTTCTGCATCGCGCGAGCAAGATCCGCCTCAGAGCCAAACTCCATCGTCTCCGGCTCGATTGGCGGCAAGAACTGCGCCATCAATGCACCGCCTTCACAAATTGGGCGACGGCCATCAGCGCGCTCGACGGTTGTACTAATTGGCTCGAACATTCCATATGATGTGATGCTGACCGATACCGGACCCGCGTCTGGTCATTGTCGAGGGGCTGCAGCATCCCGACTGTCCAGCCTGCCCGCGTCGCGCCGAACGCTTCACCATCGACTCGGCGGATCAGATAAACATCGGTCTTTGTGGGCTCTCCGCTGAAAGGTCGAAACAGGCACATCGTGCCCTTGGCGACGTCGGCCTTGCCCGAGAGCGTGTTAGCGTCGATCCTGAAGAGAAAGTCATCCTTTTGCGCCTCTGTGACCGCAAAGCGCAGTGCGTTTGGGCTGGGTACGAGGTCACCGTCCATGACTTGGCTGACCGAGAATTCAGGCACGCCATCAGCATCAAGCTTGAGGCCGGCATTGAGATCGACATTTGGCACCGAGAGCGCTTCACTCGACGCAATTGGCAACGCCCGCAGGACGAGGAGGATATCAACCGCGACCGCGTCCTTACCCTCGGCGAGTCTGAGAGCCCGCTCTGAACAGGGTCGGTCTTCGACAAAAGGATGGGCAAGGCAGATAATTTTTCCGTCTTTATCGACCAAGCCGCCATCGAGCCTTTTCGTCGTTGCCCCGCTTTCCTCGAGATCGGCTGCAAGCCGATCAAGCGCATACTCTTCGCGCGGCGGTTCTATCGCGAGCGGCGTGCCCTTGAAGCAAGCGCGAAGAAGGTCAGCTCCGATCCGACGGTCGAACAGCGCATGATCGTAGCGGTTCTTATATGAGCGCAGACACTGGTAGCAGCTATCGTCACAGCTGCAACGATCGAGCAAATTGAGCGCCGCATTTACGAGCCGTTGTGGGTCGCGCGCCGCAGTTTTTACGAATCCGGCGCCGCCTGCGGCCTGATCGTATAGGTAGAGGTCTATGAACTGGTGATCGACGGTGCCGGGCGCGAAACGGAAATCGCCATCGATGTCGTTAGGTTCCAGATCCTCTAGGCTGCAGGCGGCACGACGAAGCGCCTCGACCGCCGATCGCGCCGCGATCGTCGTGGCGGCGCGGTCAGGATCGAGCGACCAACTCCGCGGGAGTCTCAAGCGGAAGACCACGACATCGGTGTCGAACTCGTTGCCGAGTACGATCTTGGTGAAGTTGCCGTCACACTCTTCCTGCTCTTTCGGCCGGTTGGGCCGGGGTCTCGGATGGGTCTGGCCCGAGCGGAGTTTACGCATCGCCGGATCGAAATCACCCGGTTCGATACGGCCGCATTTGCCACAGTAGTTGAACGCATAGTCGACCGCGTCGAGCGACCCTCGGTTAGTAACGACCAGTGTCTTGGTGTCGCCCCAGCCTTCCCAACCTGTGCCAACTGCCCAATTCGCGCCGCCGATCCGAGCGGCATCCGGGAACTGCAGCGAGTCGAGCGTTGCGCGGGTCGGACGCGTGCGCGTGCCCGCATCGAAATCGGGGGGCAGCGCCGTAATCGAAGGCGGATGCGAGAATCCGGTTGGCCTCACCCAACGTCGGGCGGGGCCTAGGGTACCTCGTCCGTTGCAGGCCGGGCAGTCGCGTGTCTGCTCTGGGTAACCGTCTTTCAGTTCCTTAAGGTCGGCATAGTTGCAGACTTGGCAATGATAATAGAGTTACCGCGCCTTGTAGGCTGCGATTCGGTCCTCATCGCGCTCTGAATACAGCCCGAGCGAGAGATAACGCTTGCCGTCGACCCAAACTTCATGCCCCGGCGCATATTGACTGAGGGCTGCATTCAGGCCCTGTTGTGGCGAATACCTGCGTTTGGGCCTCCAAGGGTCTGTCGTGTCCTCGAACACGCTAAAGGTCGCAACATCGGTCGGGAAGGCATATTTGGGAAGAAGTCCGGCATCAAATAGCCGATCGAGCAGCTTGCCATTATCGACGATCCCGTGGTCGTCGTCGGTCGTGTCCTCCATCTCCTCGTCCTCGATATCGTCATCGTCGATATCGTCGGCCTTTGCCGCCGGCGGCAGTGGTGGCGCGCTCTCGACCGTCACGGCCAGATGCGCTTTCATTACCGCAGGCATCTGATCGAGAAGATCGTCGGCGTCGAGCGTTGGGCAGGACGCAGTGAACAAGCGCTCGACATCAAAATGCAGGTCATCGCGATTGTCCGCAATCCACCGCTCGAGCCCCTTGACCGAGAAGACATCGTCGGTGCCGCCCATAAAATCAGCGACGCTCCCGAGCGACGAGAACACATCCGCGGAGCCACCGACCGTGTCGATACGCTCCTGCTGAAACCGTCCGATCAAATAGGCAACCGCCTGTCGCCGTGCGATCACCGGGTTGTCGAGGTTGAGGATTGGATCGGGCGCGGGACCGGCAACAATCGGCGCGGGGTCGCGAAAGAAGCTCTGATCGTGACTATCAGCACCACAGAACATGACAACCGTCGAGAGGCCCGCACCGCGGCGACCGGCGCGACCCGCGCGTTGTTGATAGTTCGCGCGGCCTGGCGGCACGTTGCGAAGCGCAACGGCGGTCAGGCCGCCGATGTCGATCCCGACCTCCATCGTCGTTGTGCAACTCAGGATGTCTATCGGTGATCCGATCTGGCCGTCTTGCTCGATCGGAATGTCTTGGAAACGCAGTTCATAGGCTTCGTTGCGCGACATCGCGTTCGCAAGGCCGCTGTCGTTGAGCGCCGCCGAGTGCTCTTCCGCGATCAACTGATGCGGGGCATAGGCATCGCCAGGATCGCTTAGCCGTTCCCAAAGTCGACGATAAAAGCTCTTGCGGCTGCGGAAGACCGCGTCGCTGGCCGGATCGATAACCTTGGCCGTACCGCCACAATAGCCGCAATTGTCGCCGAGCAACGCGTTGCGCGGCGAGACGCTGGTGCACCGCTCGCAGCGTAGCCATTCAGATGTCTCGCCGGGGTCGAGCGTGACCTTGCTTGCCTGCAGATAATAGTCGCCCGGCTCGCCATCGCTGAAAATGGCCCGTAGCGCGGGTTCGCAGACGCCAGCATAATCGCCCTTGATCCAGGTCTTGAGGCCACGCTCGCCGAGCAAGTTTCTGTTCACCTGACTAAAGCGACCATTCCAAGGCCTAATCCCCGAAGACCCCTTGGCCCCTTCGATATTCTTGAACGTACTTTGGAGCTTGATCGCGTGCCTGCGCATCGCCTGCCACAGCCAAAGTTCGACAAATGCCGTGCGCACCACGCCATCGCTAAGGTCGGCAACCGGCGGAAGAACCACTGTTTCTTTGAGCCGCTTCTCCTCGGATTTGGTGAGTTTGGGACGGAGCATTGCCAGCGCGAGCGGGAACAGACCGGTATGGTCATCCTGCAACACCGCGTAAATGCTTTGATAAACTGACAGGGGCGTGCGGTCCGTGGTCTGCGCGGTCAACGTCCGGAAATCATCGGCCTCGGCATCTTCATCGCCAACCAGTTGATGCGCACGCCTGCCAGCGTGGTCCATCGCACCTTCATCATCGCCGGAAGGCCGTAGGCGCACGCCGAACTTGGCCGCGCCGAGTGAGATCGCGAGTGGCGCATCATTCAGTGAAGGTGCGAAGACGCGCGTGTGTAAAGCCTGCATCCCAGTCAGCAATAGCGGGCGGAGGCTATCGCGGAACGAGAAGGTCTTCATCTCGCCAGCGAGCCGCGAAGCAGTTTGGCGGCCATCAGAAAACACCAGCGCTTTCCGACCCTGGAGCGGTGTGGTGCTTTCGGGCCGAGGTGGTTGCTCAAGCACCTGTACCGATATCAACTCCTTGAAGGGCTGCTCGCCTTTGGTTTGAAGGTCGGAGATACCCCCAGGCGCCGTGTCGGCGCACGACGCTTCGCACCGCGGGCATTTCTCAAACAACTTGGGGCCCATCAGAGGCGGCAGCCACACCTCGCGGCTGAATTCTCTAGTGCCGCCGATCCGACCCGACTTGAGGTCGAGATAGGCGGCCCGCGCCATACCCGCCTTCTGCGGAAACGGATCCTCAAGGCAGACGTGAATTGGCTGAATGACGCCGGTGTCGCCTGCATAGGCGAGGCCATTATCTTGCCAAAGATGCTCAACCCCGGTCGGCGCACCAACATTGGCACGTGCGACTGACAGCCCGCAATCGCGACAACTATGCAGTTCATAGACCTGTGCGCCGCAGTCGCAGCTTTGCCGCGCTTCGGCGTAAAGTGCGCCGGTCGGGCCTCCACGTTCCGCTTCGGCGATTTTCGTGCACTGCGGATTTACGCAAGCCCACAAACCCGGAAGGCCACGAAACAGCATATGCACTCGCGCGGGCAGCAGCGGCGGTGCATCGGGCTTGGGCTTTGCGAGCGAAGCTAGTTCGAGCAACGCGTCGACCGCGTTAGCCGCGATCTCGGGTGCAGCCTTGGGAAACAACCCCTCGGGCAGACTGGTGAGGGCCCAAGCCGCACCCGGCGATACGACCGGATCGGACAACGAATCCGTGCCCGAGGTGACATTGCGCAATCGCCCGAGCACCGGCAAGTCGGCAAGCACCTCTGCGAGCGCCGCCGGCAGGTCATCGTCTCTCCATTCACAGCGCTCCACGCTTGCTGTGCCGAGATCGAAGCGACGCGCAAACGCCACACTCCCCCCGGAGCACCGCACGTCATCGACGAGCAAGAAGGCCTGCTCCGTCTCGACGGTGCCGTTCGCTGCCAACAGCACGGCCTCTTCGAGTTCAGCGCCATCGGCACCGAGACCGTGGATTGTCGCAATGATTTCAGCGGCACCGCTGTCGATGCGCTTTAGTTTAACTGGTGTCCCAAGCGGCTTCCGAGCAAAGGCGGCAAGCGTCTTCAGGACTGAGGCACGGTCGCGCGGCAACGAGGATTGCAGCGCGCCGAGTGGTGCCGTGGCAAGGGCTACGGCAAGTTCCGGCGGTCCTTCCGCCGCCGGTTCGAAGGCCCGCTTGTTGCCGGTAAGTGTGGTGATCGACGCCGGTTCGAGCCCCGTCAGCCGGGCGACGAAGGTCGCAGCTGCGAGGCCGTTCGAGAAGGAGGCGCTCGTAGCTATGAATACGACTCGCGAGACGGGTAGACCAAGCCGGTCAAGCACCCGGCGAATCAGGTACGCGACTTCGGTACCGTTGGCGCCGCGATAAAGATGCGCCTCGTCCAAAATCAGAAAAAACGTCTCATCGGGATGCGCTTCATAATACGCGCGAGTGTCAGAGAAGATGTCGCGCTCGATTGGCCGAAGCAGCATGTATTCGAGCATCGAATAGTTGGTAACGAGGAGATCAGGGCTAGCGATCTGGATCTCGTGCCGTGTGAAAAGTTCTGGATCTTCCGGCCGTTCAATGGCGCGCGACGGATTGCCGTTGGCGTCCTCCCAATGTTGGCCCGACTTGCCATACCAATTGCGCAGACCGTCGAACGCGTCGAGGAAACTGTCGGGCTTCGCAGGCCAGCGGCCCTTCCCCTTGAGCGTACGCAGCAGCGCCTGATCCTTGGCATTGCCGCTCCGCGCCCCATCCTCGATCTTCAGATAATATTCGAGCGTCTTCAGCCGCTTCTGATCACGATCACCGTCACGCATGCCGGGATACAGCGTGCGCCCCGTATAGCGCCCGAACTTCGCTGGACGCTCGGCGGCGACGGTGAACCATTTTCGTACTCCGCTCGAACCGAACAGTGTACGCAACCGACCTAACTGATCGTTGACCAGCGCATTCATCGGGTAAAGTAGCAAGGCGCGCACCGCGCGACCCGAGAAGTGATCAGGCCGGTGGAGCGCCTCGTCGGCCAGCCGCGCCAGTACCGGCAACAAAAAGCTCTCAGTCTTGCCGGAACCCGTGCCAGTGGTCACAACAATTCCGGTACCGCCAGCATTCGCGACCATCGTCCTTTCAAGCGCCTGTGCCTGATGTTCGTATGGGGGGTCGAAAAGGAGTTGGTCCGCCTCCTTGGACGCCATGCTGGTCAGGAAATTTCGGACCTGCGGATCGAGAGCAAGCGTCGCAAACCTGCGGTTTCCTACATAGTCAGGCGTGCTCTCGATATACGGCGTCTGCGCGATGCCGCGTCCCATCAAAATCTGCCGACGGAGGTTAACAACCTTGGGATTCGAGAGGTGATACGTCGCCTCGATGTAGGAGGCCAGTGCCTCCCGCATATGCTCAAATTCGGTGCGCACGCCCCCTCCTTAGATTTCTCTTCGTGGGCTTCAACTGAATTACCTTAGTGGCGAGAATAGCTTCGCCTGCGCAGAGAATTATCGTCGACGTTTATGGCTAGGCCATTATGCCGAATATGTACGGTCAATGGCCGGAAAGGCCAACGCAAAAGGCGAACGTCTTCCTACGTTGTCGTACCTATACCTAGGCCTGACGCGCCTGTGGCGACATCCGGGAGAGTGAGAGTGCGGGCTGGGTTTCCGTGACGGGTCGAGTGCTGGAGGAGAGGCCTCCGGTGCCCGTCATGGAGACGACCCATGACCCAGGTGGAGATACTGGACGCCGCCCGCGACCGTGTCGGCGGCTACAGGGTGGATGCGAGCCGCGGCCAGCGAATCGGCCGCGTATCCTCGGAGTGGTTCTCGCGGCCGGCGGACGAGCGCTATCTGTCGCTGTCTGACCTGTTCGCGGCGGTCCGCGGCCGGAGCGACCGCAGCCGGACCCGGACGGTGGAGAGCGCCGCGATCCGGGTGGAGGCCAGCCGCGACGATGCCGAGCGCCTGGTGCTGATGCTGCCCGGCGCGAAGGCATCGATCGCACCGACCCATTGGAGCTTCGGCCAGCTGGCCAGCCTGGTCGGCGCGCCGGCCGCCTATCTGCGCCAGCTGCCGGCGCCGCTGGCCGGCATCAACCTCCAATACGGCCTGACCTCGCACCGTGCCGAGCAGGTCAAGACGCTGGAGATCGAGGACGGCCGCCTCGAGCTGCGTGCCGTCACTGGACCGGATTATGGCCGGATCTATGACCACGAATTGGTCGCCGCCGTCCAGCGTATCGCCGGCAACGGCACCGGCGACACCCGCTGGAAGGTGCCGGGCGTGCTCGACTGGTCGACCGGCATCTATAATCCGCGCGTCGACATCACGCGGGACACGACAACCCTTTACGCGTCGGACCGGGATGTCTTCCTGTTCCTGGTCGACGACCTCAACCCGATCGAGGCCGGAAGGCTGCCCGACGGCTCGCCCGACCTCTATTTCCGCGGCTTCTATTGCTGGAACTCCGAGGTCGGCGCCAAGACGCTCGGCATGGCGAGCTTCTATCTCCGCGCTGTGTGCCAGAATCGCAACCTCTGGGGTGTGGAGGATTTCGAGGAGATCACGATCCGCCACTCCAAATACGCCGCCTCGCGCTTCGCACACGAAGCGGCGCCGGCGCTGACCCGCTTCGCCAATTCCTCGGCCCTGCCCTTCGTCAACGGCATCAGGGCAGCGCGCGAGAAGATCGTCGCCCGCACTGACGAGGACCGCAGCGAGTTCCTGCGCAAGCGCGGCTTCTCCAAGACCGAGACGGCGAAGATCATCGAGACGGTGCTGGCCGAGGAAGGCCGCAAGCCCGAGAGCGTCTTCGACTTCGTCCAGGGCATCACCGCCGTGGCACGCGACAAGCCCCACCAGGACGCGCGGCTCGACCTCGAGGCCCGCGCCAAGAAGCTGCTCGACCGGGCAGCCTGAGTCCCGGAAAGCCGGAGATGCGGAATGCCGCGTCTCCGGCTTCACGCTTTCGCGTCTTTCCGGATCATCGGTTCTGCGGCACTGCCCTCGAGAGGAAGAGGGCGGCGCTGCGCTTCGTGACGGGTTGGAAGCCGAGAAGAGGTTCCCGGCGCCCGTCGCGGAGATCACCCCGATGCCTACCGTTCAGAAGATCGCGCTCAGCGCCTCGCGCGACATCCCCTTCAACAAGCTCGTCCTGTCCCAGGCGAATGTCCGCCGGATCAAGGCCGGCCTCTCGATCGAGGAGCTGGCCGAGGACATCGCCCGGCGGACGCTGCTGCAGAGCCTCACCGTCCGGGCCGTCCGCGACGCCGACGGCAATGAGACCGGCATGTTCGAGATCCCGGCCGGCGGCCGCCGCTATCGCGCTCTCGAGCTGCTGGTCAAGCAGAAGCGGCTTGCCCGGACCGCGCCGGTGCCCTGCGTCGTGCGCGAGGGCGGCATCGCCGAGGAGGATTCGCTGGCCGAGAACATCCAGCGCGCGCCGTTGCATCCGCTCGACCAGTTCCGGGCCTTTCTGGCGCTGCGCGAGAAGGGTCAGTCGGAAGAGGAGATCGCCGCGGCCTTCTTCGTCTCCGTCGCGGTCGTGAAGCAGCGCCTTCGACTCGCATCCGTCTCGCCAAAGCTGCTCGACCTCTACGCCGAGAACGGCATGACGCTCGACCAGCTGATGGCCTACACCGTCAACGGCGACCATGCCCGCCAGGAGGAGGTCCATGACCGGGTGTCGCAATCCTATGTGCGGGACCCGCATGTAATCCGGCGGATGCTGACCGAGGGCTCGGTCCGCGCCGCCGACAAGCGCGCCCAGTTCGTCGGGGTCGACGCCTATGTCGAGGCGGGCGGCACCATCCTCAACGATCTGTTCCAGGGCGATGATGGCGGCTGGCTGCAGGATGTGGTGCTGGTCGAACGGCTCGTCGCCGCAAAGCTGGCGGTCGAGGCCGAAGCAATCCGCGCCGAGGGCTGGAAATGGATCGAGACGGCGCCCGATTTCCCCTATGGGCATACCTATGGTCTGCGCCAGCTTTTTGGCGAGAGCGCCGCGCTGACCGACGAGCAACTGGCAACCCGCGAGGCGCTCCAGGCCGAGTTCGAGCAGATCGAGGCGGCCCATGAAGACGCCGAGGAGCTGCCCGAGGAGGCAGACCGGCGCCTGGCCGAGATCGAGACGGCGCTCGCGGCGATCGACGACCGGCCGATGCGGTTCGATCCGGCGGAAATCGCTCGCGCCGGCGCCTTCGTCAGCATCGATGCCGAAGGCAGGCTGCGGGTCGAGCGCGGCTATGTCCGCCGCGAGGACGAGCCGCCGGTCGAACCGGAACGGCCTGCCGAGCCGGCAGCGGAGCCCGAGAGCGCCGGCAGCATGGCCGCCGGGATCGAGACCGAGGTCGAGACCGTCTATCACGGCCCCGCCCAGCCGGAGCCGGAGGAGAATGACGGCCCGTCGGGCATTCCCGACCGGCTGATGAGCGAGCTGACCGCGCACCGCACGCTGGCGCTCCGCCATGCGCTCGGCGAGCAGCCCGATGTCGCCTTCCTGGCCGCCCTCCATGCGCTTTGCCTTAAGCTCTTCTATCGCTACGCCCCGGATTCCTGCCTCGATCTGGATGCGAAGAGCGTCGGCTTCACGGCCCAACCGCCTGGGCTCAACGACACCGAGCTCGCCGCCGCCCTCGGCCGCCGGCACCAGGCCTGGATCGCGGCGTTGCCGAAGGACCCGGGCGAACTCTGGGATGTCCTCACCGGCTTCGAGCTCGACAGCCGCCAGGCGCTCTTCGCCCATTGCATTGCCCTCTCGGTCAATGCGGTGTTCGAGCCGTACAATCGCCGTCCGCGCGCACTCGCCCATGCCGATCGCGTGGCCGAGGCGCTCGATCTCGACATGGTGCAGGCGGGCTGGATCCCGACCATCGAGACCTATCTCGGCCGGGTGACCAAGGCGCGGATCCTCGACGCCGTGCGCGAGGCCCGCGGCGAGCGCGCCGCCAAGTCGATCGATCACCTCAAGAAGGCCGACATGGCCGAGAAGGCGCAGGCGCTGCTCGTCGGATCGAACTGGCTGCCCGAGCCGCTGCGCACGCCGGGCCGCGCGATCCCGGCGCCGGTGGCCGAGCCGGCCGATCCGCCCAGCGCAGAATCGGCCGTTCCCGGCGAGGAAACGGCCATGGTGCCGAACGAGCCGGCACCGGAGGATGAAGCCGCCGGCACCGCGCCCAGCGCCGAAGCCGCCGAGTAGCGGCGCAGGGCATCGCCTCTCCCCTGGCCCGCCAGCAATGGCGGGCCTTTTTTCATCTCGGAGGCCAGCATGCTCGACCGCGCTGCAGACCTCGCCCGCCGTCTCGCCGATCAGGCCGAGGCAGTGTGCCGGCACTATCTCTCCAATGGCAGGCGCATCGGCGCCTATTGGCAGGTCGGCGATGTCCGCAATTCGCATGGCCGCTCGCTTTTCGTGCGGTTGCGCACTTCCGGCCGCGGCCCGGCCGGCAAATGGCGCGACGCCGCCAGCGGCGAGCACGGCGATCTGCTCGACCTGATCCGCGAAAGCTGCGGCCTGGTCGAGTTCCGCGATGTCGCCGAGGAGGCACGGCGCTTCCTCGCTCTGCCACGTCCCGAACCGGCGCGAACAATAGAGCCCCGGCTGGACTCGTCCCGGCCCGCAGCCGCCCAGCGGCTCTTCGCCATGGCGCAGCCGATCGGCGGCACGATCGCAGAAACGTATTTGCGCCGACGCGGCATTACGATTCTGCCCGGAAGCGGCACGATCCGGTTCCACCCACGCTGCTATTACCGGCCCGACGAGCATGAGCCGACCGAGATCTGGCCGGCGATGATCGCCGCCGTCACCGATCTCCGCGGACGCATCACCGGCGCCCATCGCACCTGGCTCGATCCCACGGGCACCGGCAAGGCACCGATCGACACGCCACGGCGGGCCATGGGCGAGTTGCTGGGCCATGCCGTCCGGTTCGGCATCCCACACGACGTCATGGCCGCGGGCGAAGGCATCGAGACCATGCTCTCGCTCCATTGCGCTCTCCCACACCTGCCACTGGCCGCCGCCCTCTCTGCCGCTCATCTCGGCGCCATCGCGTTTCCACCGGGTCTGCGCCGGCTCTACATCGCCCGCGACGACGACCCGGCCGGCGACGCGGCGCTGGCCACCTTGTCGACCCGAGCCCTTGCCGCCGGGATCGATGCGCTGCCGCTCTCGCCGCTGCAGGACGACTTCAACGAGGATCTGCGCCGGTTCGGGGTCGAGATGCTGAGAGCAAAGATCAGGGTCCAGCTCGCCGCACCGGACTTGCTGCGATTCCTGGCACCGGCAGACTGACCGGACCGGAGCGGAGCGGCAGCGACCGACGCGGCAGCTCCTGTCATGCAGGCCCTCGCTGACTCTTCCTTCGGCGAGGGCCACGCCCACGGCCTTCTGGAGAGGGCGACTGGTGCGTCAGCCCTGCCGTCCCGCCAATGGCGGGGAGCCGGCTATTTTCCGGCGCGCCCCGAGGGGCGCTTTCCATCGCGAAGCAAAATAGCCGGTCCCCGCCATCCTCCGCTCTGCTTCGGCCGCGATGCGGTGTCGAGCCGTCCGGTCCGCCGCCTTTGGTCGCCACGAAGGCCGCGATGGGCGCGGCCGAGCACCGAAGGAGACCCAAGATGATCGAGCATGACGACAGGAACGAGCCGCCGCACGCCGCCTCTCCGACCGACCATGTCCTGACCGAGCTGCAGCTCTACGGCTATCATCCGTTCGAGGACGAGCCGGACCACAGGCCCTTGCCCGAAGCCGCCCTCGTCACCGGCGCCGTCGCCGACATCTTCGACGCGCTCGTCGTGGCGCTGGCCGAGACGCGCCTCGAGCCCGATCTCGAAGATCTGCTCTGGTCGACCGTCAATGTCTTCCACCGCGCCACCGGCCGGATCGAGCGCGCATTGGACGACAATGAGCAGGCGCAGCGCCGCAGCCAGCAGGAGCAGGACGGCACCGAGATCCGCTCGGTCGAGCTCGAACGGCTCATCGCCGAGGGGCTGACGCTGATCGAGCGGCGCAATGTCCTGGAACTCTTCCGCGACCAGGCCGCCGACCAGTTCGAGCGCCACACCCACTCGTCCTGGCGGCCGCGCACCGGCTCACTCGCCAGCCGGCGCAATCTCACCGCGGCGATGATCGATAGCCGCGACTTCCTCGCCGCAAGGCGACGCGCCGAGACCGAGCTGATGCTGCCGCCCGGCCCCAAGGTCGCCGTCACCGGCGGGCTCGACTTCAACGACCACCGGCTGATCTGGGACGCCCTCGACCGGGCCCACGCCAAGCATCCCGACATGGTGCTGCTGCATGGCGGCTCGCCCAAGGGTGCTGAACGCATCGCCGCCTGCTGGGCCGACCAGCGCAAGGTGCCGCAGATCGCCTTCAAGCCCGACTGGACCCGCCACGCCAAGGCCGCCCCCTTCAAGCGCAACGACCAGATGCTGGAGGCACTGCCGATCGGCGTCATGGTCTTCCCCGGCACCGGCATCCAGGACAATCTCGCCGACAAGGCCAAGCGCCTCGGCATCCCGGTCTGGCGCTTCGGCAGCGGCGGCGCGTGAGCGCCGCCCGTCCCTCCAAGACGAAGGCTTGGCCGAGGGGCAGTGTCACCTCGGCTTCTCTTTGTCCCGTTCGTTAATCACTGTGTCAATACTCGGGCTCGCCAAGTCACGCGCAGATTCGATCTTCCGTGCGCTGGCCGCATGACTTAAAATCCGCGCGTGCCGTGGAGGAGGAGGCAGGCGCGCCCGCTCGCCCTTTTGCTTCGGAGGCCTTCATCATGATCCTCGGTCTATTCCTCAGCATCGCCGGCATCGGCGCCCTGTGCTGGCTGATGTTCGCCATGGCCGTCTACATGCTGCCTTGCTGTCTCGGCACCATGGCCGGGATCGGCGCCTACCACACCGGCTCGGGCGTGCTCGGCGCCATCATTGTCGGCTTCGCCGCCGCAGCGGCCGCATGGTTCCTCGGCCAGCTCGCCCTCACCATGATCCGCTCACTCTGGATCCGCGGCGCCATCGTGCTCGCCTTTGCGGCTCCGGCTACCGTCGCCGGCTACAGCACCACGCTGCAGCTTTTCGAGCTCGGCACGCCCTCGCCGATCTGGAGCCACATCTTCGCGGTGATCGGCGGCGCCTTCGTTGGCTGCACGGCACTGTTGCGACTCACCGGGTTCGCCGCGATCGGCACCGAGGCGGGCAGCGTGGGAACGGCTCCGGCGCTGCCCGAGGGTGATGCGGCGACGTAAGCCCCGGGTGAAAGCCGACCACGCTTGGCCGCCGCGACCCGTCCGCTGCCGACCTCTTTCGGGACAATCGGTGGGTCACAACTGAGCGACCGATTTGGGGCCGATTCCGGACTGGCGGCTTTCGAACGGCGATTCGAGATAGCTGCCGTAGGCCTTGCTGACCTCATCCGACCCGCGACAATTCATTAGGCCGTTCGCGGAGCATTCTACATGCTGTTCTGTCCAGATTCTCCAGGCCACCGCTCCGCGCTTGACGGCATCACGCCGGAAACGTGGACGGCTTCAAATCGGAGCAGGTGGACGACATTGTCGGAATCCGCAAGCAGAGTCAGAATCTTTGAGGTTGACCGCCGAGGTCTTACCTTTTTCGGTCGCCAATTCGTAGCTGACCTTTTGGCCTTCGCGGAGATCGCGCAAGCCAGCACGTTCAACAGCGCTGATAAGCACAAACACGTCTGCGCCGCCGGCATCCGGTTGAATGAATCCGAAACCCTTGGTGCCGTTGAACCATTTGACGGTACCTGTTGCCATTGTCTTAATCCTCTAATCCAGTAATGGCAGGAAAAGATCATCAACCATTGTCGCACTCCAAAACGAGCTTAGTGCAATGCCAACCTATTCTTCTATGACTTTGCCATTCGCTAAATGGAGAAACGATGTATCATAGCCTTCAACAGGTTTTTTGTTTTCCATTCTAATGAACAGGATTTTGCTAATTTTTAAAAGGAAATCGTTCATTTCAGCCGTCGCCTCCCAGTCTATCAGGTAGGTTCCTCCGGTATCAAATATGATCTCAATCCGCCGGCGATCGACGTGGTAACCTACCCAGAGTGGCGTTGCCGCAAACGGCTGGTCATGCACCAGACACATTTTCCCCCGGGCGTTGACGACAAGGCCGATATTAATGGAGCCAGTCATACTGGCGTCATGCGGCAGCAGCTTGCGCTTGCTGGCGAGGCGTTTCAGTGCAGCGCGAACTTTCGGCTTCAAATCCGGAACATTCAGTCGTCGGCCGGCTTCGCTGTCCAGCCACGTCAGCGCGAGCCGCAGCTCCGAGTCGTGTCCAAATTCTTCCGCAAACTTGATCGCGGGCAGCAGGTGTCGGTCACGGTCAATCTGCAGATCGAAACGCGTCACGAGAGCGATCAGCGACCTGACGGCACCCGACTTGGCCGCCCCATCCGCAACGGACTGCCCCTCGTGGTCGAGCTGATTGGCATTGGCATTCATGTCTGCGAGCAGATCAATCACCCGGTGCTGTCTTTGCTGAACAGCGGCCATCAGCGCGGTTCGTCCATCGGCCGCCGCGCTCGAGATGGAGGTCAAATGGGCGAGTCGAAGCAGGATCGCTACGTTGCCATTCTGAGCTGCTTGCACAATTGGCAGATTCCCGCCCGGGTCGGCAACCGCCGGATTGGCGCCGTGCCGTAGCAGCAGGTCAAGTAGCCGTTCGTCGCCGTTGCTGGCGACCTGAACGAGCGCCTTGCTCAGCCATTCTCGCGTGCAGTGGCTCGCTCCGCTCAGGATAAGTTCGGCGATTTCCATATGGCATTGTTCGATCGCGGAAAGGGCGATATCCCCCTGCATGGGATCGCTAAAATCAAGTGTACCGAACCCCTGGAGCAGCGCACGAACAACTTCTGTATGCCCACCTTTTACCGCCAGCATCAGCGGGGATTGATCGAGGTTGTCGCCGAACAACGGCCTCCCGCCGCGCGCCAACATCGTGGGCACCGCCGCCGAAATGCCCCATTCGGCTGCGAGCAACAAAGCGGAATCGAATCCCGAACCCCCCTCTGCCGGTGCTTCCGAGACACAATCGGCTAGCAGCATGGCCAAGTGGTCATTCCACCCGCCCTCGCCGGGAAGCGGAACGTCTAACAGAAGTTCCTTGTCGGAAGGCGTCTCCGTCTTGATCGCCTCGACCAATTGCCGCGCAACGCTCTCGCTTGCATTCGGCGACGGAACTTTCGGCAGCTCCAGCAAGAACGTTGCAGCTAAATGTGCCATCATCATTTGACGTGATGCCAGCGCCTGCTTCAGTGCCCGGCCAGCCAGCTCGCGCGCCCGATGCGTCCGCCCAAGTCCCAGGTGAGCCCGGCCAGCTTCAACGTCGACCCAAGGGCGGTAAAAGGAGTGTTCATGCAGTTGAGACACGATGACAGGAACATTGCTTAAAGCGTCTTGATACTTCTGCAAACCGCTAAGTGATGCGAGTATGCCGATCATCCAGCCGCCGTCTCCGTCCTTTATCGACTTTCGCTCCGCTTCGTCACCGAGAATTCGGGCGAGCTCCAGCATGCGTAGCCACTGGTCGGGGGTCCGTCGCTCCCTTGGCGCGAGTTGCAGTCGTAGCCACTCCAGAAATGCTCTCCTGCCGGCAAGGTACTCCGGCTGCACTGGCGCCGCACGGTCCATCGCATTCAGAAACCGATCTCCGATGCCGGCATCTACCGAAGACCAAACCCGCGCGGAGGACAGCGAAACGCCCCCCCAATTCCGGATCCAGGTGACAAGCTCATTTAGACTCCTCGGCCGATACCGAATCCAATCGCGTAACAGCCACCACGCCTCCCGCAGCTTCCCCTGGCCACGCAGCACCTCGGCGAGCTGAGGGACGAGATTGAGCATGTCGAGACGGCTCGGGCCTGGCAGGATTCCGGCGAATGCAGGTTCGACAGCGGGCGCGTCGGCAAAGCTCGAACCTGCGATCTGGAGTCGAAGCACGCGCTCAGCGTCTGCCAACGATCCGATGTTTTTGTGGATAGCCGCCTGCCGGCTGGCAAGCTCGGCCGGCGCGAGAGTACTAGCGCCAAGCGCGCAAAGCTCCTCGGCGATCTCCCACTCATTCAACACAATGCTGGTCTCGATTGCGAGCGGAAGAAATCCTGCGAACCGCTCCATGCCCAGTGCTGCTTGGCATTGCTCTCGGCGGTCGGGTTGGACGAACTGCCAAAGAAGGTTGAAGAGCCTACGCCATTCGCCGAGATTCGACAGCGCGCGCCCATCCTCCAAGTTGCCGCTCAATATTTTGTCCGCGCCCGTAAAGTTGGCATTCTCGCAGTAGATTTCCACGGCCCGCACATAAGGTATGGCCTGAACGCCAGTCTTTGGGCGGAACAAGGAGGGGCGTACCGAAAGGTGAAGTTGCGCCGCAGGCTCCACCAGGCCAGAGGCGGCGGCGCGAAAGCTCTCGCGGATCACGGGATGCGCCGTATATTCGGCCTGGGACAAAGTTGGAAAAATGACTTGTAGAATGCCTTCCCGCGTCAGCCGATCGAGCCGTTCCACCAATTGCGCAAGTGGCAAGGCCTGTTTCGGCTTCCCTTCAGCCTGTCCTGCGAGCACGTCCCTTAACCAATCTGCGGGAGCGCCGTCCGGGAACACTGCCACCGAAGCGACAATGGCCCTATCCGTCTCGTCGATCGTTTTCTGGTAATAGGCGAGCAGTCTTTCCAACTTGGCGTCGAGGCTTCCCGGCTCCGAAATCGCGGCTTTGCGCATAACTACAACTGCTGCGTTAGTCCTGGTCGTTTTTACGCGCTGCACACTATTAGCGAAAATCATCAGCCCGAGGGGATGTCCGCTGAGCTCTGTGACAACCTGGTGCATAATCGACGCCGACGCCTGTACCCCCTGTCGTTGCAGTAAGCGCTCGCCATCATCCAACGACAGGCCTGGCAACTCGATTGGCTCATAGCGCCCGCCGCGAAACGGCGATAGGTCGCGCAAATCCAGGCGGCTCGTTACCAGCGCGGTCGAACGAATACCCCCCTGAGTGCACAACCACAGCAGCAGGGTGCGTACTCCGCGTCGCTGCAACGTGCCGACATCCACATTTAGGCTCGATGATTGAATCATTTCCATGCCGTCCAGCAGCAACAGAACGGCGCGGCGGCGCAGCACGTCGAACAGCCAAGCCTCGATTCCCTCGGACGGCCGGCATTCATAAAGCACGTCGCAAATGAATATACCGAGTTCATGCATGAACTCATCCTGGGTTCGTCCTCCGTAGAACGTGAATTGGAACACGGCTTCAAACGGCGGCGGTCGCTTGTCGAGCAGGTCTTCGATCGCCTTCAATGCTAAGTAGGTCTTCCCGGCCCCGCCGATTTGGCAAAGTGCGACGACTCGGACACCGTTATCCGATAGCGCTTCGGTGAGCAGTGCCCTCTCCGCCGCGCGGCCTTCAAAACTACCAATCGGCGGGAAGGCGCCCACCGATGTCCGCCGTAGTAGGGGCGGATCCGCGGCTTTTAGGACATCAGCAGTGCTGGCGAGCGCCAAGGCCCTCCCGATCATTCGTGGATCAGGAGGCAACGTCACGGGTTTGGGCGAGGTCAGATCGGCAACGAACTTCGGGAGATCAGTATGACTTTCCCCAAACGGCACTCCGTAGAGGCGCGCGCCAGGGTTAGGCGGAGCCAGCTTCGCGTTCGGCACCAACCAGTAGCGTCGAGCCGCTAGATCGTTCATGCCTTGGAGCCACATGGACAACCGCCCGAAATCCGGATCGACTAGCCCATCGGCGCTGCATCCGATGAACAGCGTTGGCCTTTGCAGAGCGACCATCTTTTGAATGAAGTCTCTGCGCAGGTCGTGAGCATGAACTGTATACGACTCAGAGCCGAGCACGACGCTCGACGGGTCACGCCAGTGGCCATGCAAATGGACCACGCCGGCATGCGGCTCGTCGGATAATACCTTCAGGACTTGACGATGATCAGACCAGCTGATCGCGCGCCGATCAGCGACGCGCGAGATCAGGTCGTCGTAGTTGGTGGTGGCGATCGGACACCCGAGTGCGATGATTGCTTCGATCAAGCTGACGTCCGCTATTGGCAGGCGCCCGACCGCCCGTTCCAGCCAATTCGCAAACTCCGCATCGGCACTGCCGCCAAAGCGTGAGGTAATATCGTCCGCGACGCTGATCAAAGTCGCCGAGTCGGTACGGGCGAGGCTCGCGCGCGCCTCGCTGGCCCAGGCAAGCCCCGTTGGTGTGGTGTCAAAGCTCTCCAGCCGCGAAATCGCATCGGCGATCAACGCCAGCCAGCTAGGGGCTATTCCTCGCGAAACCGCGATCGACACCCCAGCGCCGCATACCACCAGCGGTCGCCGTACCGGATCGCCGGCTACCGCTTCCTTGAGTTCGCCAATCAGCGAGTACGCAGATGTCATCCTGTCACCGCCGTCAAGGATGGCGCTCCCTGATCATACACATTCCTGTATAGGAAACTGCAGCCTGGAAGCACGTCCATCCGCGAAGCCGGCAGGCAAATAGGCAGGACGATATGTCGCTGGCGATCAACGCCACTCAATCTCGTGGACGCCGGCTCCTGTGGTCGGCGCAGACAATAGCTCCCTGCATTTCCCCTATCAGAGAGGCGGACCTGGATCTCTCCGGCGCCGAGGGACCGCTGGGCGTTGCGTCGAGGCCTCGGTGATCCCCTCGGAAGGTGCGGCGGTCTCACCCACTCAATGCCCATCTTCTCCTCAGGTCCTTCCGCGGCCTAAGAGCGCGGTACCGGGACGGCGAATCTACAGTGAGAAATGTGCGGGTTTGCTACCTAGCGGCCGCAATGGCGCGCTCGGATCAGGACAGGTCGAGGAAGAGACGAGCATACCACATGCGCGAAGCCTTTCAGGAGGGCATCGCGGCAACCGCGTCTGCGGGCGACAAGTCGGTTACACCTCCTTGAACGAACGGCCGCTTCAGGTTCAGCCTCTGAGGCCACGAACGGCGACAATGAGGCGCGGAGCGGCCGCAGTTGGCCGAGTCGGCGAATCGGGCCGGACCCGGGCGCTCAGTTGAAGAGGTGCCCTGAGGCCGGAGGCTTAGTGAAAGGCCGTCCCATGCGATCGAACTGCGGTCTCGATGGAGCCCTTCCAGAGGGGGGAGAGCCCCGCAACGCCCTGGTTCAGAATGGTAGGTCCTCATCGGGCAGCGCCGGCCGCTCCTCGGGTGCCGGACCCAAGAGGCTCAGGAGCGACTTCGTCTTCGCCAGAAGTTCGTCGAAGGTGAAGATCCGCACATCCCGCAAGCCACCGCGGAAAAGTTCGAAACTCTTGATTGCCTTGCGATCGGGTGGGGTCCGGCCAGCAATGACGATGCAGTCGACGCCAAGCGCCTCGGCGCTGCGGACGGCGACGTCTTCTTCCTCATCTTTGATCAAACTCAGGCTCTTCTGGAGCTTTAGTCGCTGGTCAAGGATCTGCATGACAGCACCACTGAGCTTGGGAGAAATATCCGGGACGCCGGTACGGTATTCCCGACCGGTCAGTGGCGTGTCCGGCGTCTTTAACTCCACTAGCGCAACCGAGTGGGTCAGCTGGTTCTTGACCACATAGTCAGCGATCTTCGCGCCGCCCCTCAGCCGCCAGCCGCCGACGGAGCCCTGGCTAGCCAGGCGGACAATCGGATAGCCGAACACCAAGCTTAGTATAAAAGGGTTCTGATCGAAGAGCCGCTGCCACTGAGACTCGCTTCCGCCCATGGCCAGTAGGGCTTCGAACTTGGCGATTAGAACCTGGAGGCTGATCTTCTCGACGGTCTCGCCCAGGGCGTAAAGTTGCTTGGGATCCGTAGCCAGCCCAGGTGCGGCCGTAGACAGAGTGCGCACCAAGGCACGGCCATCGTCCCGCGACAATGGCGAGTTATCTGAGCGACGGGCCAGCAGCCTGAATACGGTCCCCGGCGCATAGGGACGCTTCGCTTCCGGGAATTGCTCGGGGTCCAGGGCGGTCAGTATCTCGTTGTGAGCTAGGATTGTCCGATCGGCCTTGGCTTCGGTCCGATAGCGCGAGGTCACGCGGTGCAAGGCCCGTCGAAGGTCATCGTAGTCGTTGTATGTCATACAGAAGCGTGTGCCCTCGGGGCCGGTGCGGCCTTCTGGGCGCAGAACGAAGGACGTGACCCCCTGGATGCGGCGAATCGCGCCGAGGATCGGCCAGAACTCTTTGTCGAGGCCCAGCCCAAACCGCGGGTCGCGGATGAATCCGACCGGCAACTCCTCTAGTAAGATCTCGACGTCGTCGGCCGTTTCCGGCAGAGGGTGATTCCATCCTTCGAGGACGAATTCGGTGAAAGGCGAGTGCTTCGGCTTCAGGAAGCGGCTGCCGGGCCAGGTTCGCAGCGGATAGATGGCCATGGCAGCCAATGCTGTATCGAACGAGAGAAGCCGCTCCGCTGGCCGCTCAGCGGAAGCAGGTAGCTCAACGAGCTCAGAATACCGCGCGCGCCATCCCGGCTGCAGCAGGACGTTCATGCGACCTGGAAGATCCGGGTTCAACACCAACCGCGTTGGTAGAAACTCGTCCTGATCGTCGGCCAAAGTGTTCCTCGCCTGACCAGGTCTTCGTTGCGGCCGACCTGACGGTCAGGTCGATCACCTTCGTCAGGTGGTCAGAACTATAAGCCTCACTTTCGACGACGAGAACTATTCCGCCGCCTCGATGTGACGAATCTCACGCGGGCGCTTGATCCCGCTGCTGAGTTACGGTGACGCTGTGCTAGATCCATCCGAGCAATCGTCTGGTTCTGGGAGTGGCTTCCACCCCTCTAGATGACTTGAATGGGGCGCGAAGCGGCCGGTTGCAGGGCAGGCCCCCAATGACCGCGTACCACCCCAATGTGGCCTATCTGGGAACGGGGGGACGCGACCCGAGCCGGCGCATATCAAAACATCACGCACGAGCAGCTGCGATTGAAACGGACCGCCACCGCGCTCAAATCACTCTAAATCCCTGTCGCCGGAGCCCGCGTCATGGTCGTTCAACTCAATCACACCATCGTCTGGTGCTCGAACCAGAGCGCCTCAGCAAAGTTCCTAGCCGAGATGCTGGGCCGGCCAGCGCCGCCCCGCTTCGGCCGCTTCGACGTCGTCGAGCTGGACAACGGCGTCTCGCTCGACTTTGCCGAGGCCGAGGGCCAGATCCGGCCGCAGCACTACGCCTTCCTGATCAGCGAAGCCGATTTCGACGCCGTCTTCAGCCGCATCAAGGATCGCGGCCTCGAATATTGGGCCGATCCGAGGCGTAGCCAGCCCGGTGAGATCAACCACAATGATGGCGGGCGCGGCGTCTATTTTCCCGATCCGGACGGCCATTTCCTCGAAGTGATCACCCGCCCTTACGGCAGCGGCGGCTGAGCGCGGCCAGGCGATCCGCGCCTTCGTCGGCTGCATGGCGCTGATGCGGCTCATCGGCTTCTCTACGATCGGCGGCGAGGCGGGCATGGCCACGGCGCCGGCTCCCCCACTGCCCGAGGGCGACGCATCCACCCAGGGCTAGCAGGGCCGGCCATCATCATCCCCGAACGCATCGGCGGCATTCAGATCGTCTGAAGGACGGATCGTCGAGCTTGCCCGAGGCCGCAGCAGGGTCGTCGAACGCTTGACCGGCCCGCCTTATCACCGCCGGCCGTGACTCAGAAGCTGGTGGCATCGTCGCGCGCCGGCACGGAGCCGATCCCGGCTGCCATCCGATCTGCACGCGGCCGTATCCGTTTCTGCCCCTGTCCTGTTGCACCTCTTGCCGGTGCCGCCGGCTGTTGGCCACGTCATCTCCGGGGGAACGCTGTTCTGGCAGGGACCAATCGGCCTCTCTTTGGCGCAATCTGGCCGAAAGCCGGCTTCGCCTCGATCGCCTGAGCCGCAACGGCGCTGTCCAGCTTTTTTCCGCCGCCGAACGAGTTCGGCTTTGCAGCGCGAAGCAAAAAAGCTGGCCCGCGCCATCCTCCGCTGAAGCTCCGGCCCCGAGGGGTGCGTCGTCGATCGCTCCCGGCCGGTCGATTGCCATCGAGGCCGCGATGGTCGCTGCCCCGAAACAGCTCAAGGAGATACGACATGGCCACCATCGGTTCCTTCAAGAAGGTCGGCAACGAGTTCCAGGGCGAGCTCGTCACCCTCAGCGTGCAGACCAAGAATGTCCGCTTCGTCCCCGAGACCACCCGCAGCACCGACAACGCCCCCAACTTCCGGATCTTCGTCGGCCGGGCCGAGATCGGGGCCGCCTGGAACAAGCGCTCGAACGAAGGCCGTGCCTATATCTCAGTCAAGCTCGACGATCCGTCCTTCAACCAGCCGATCTACGCGAACCTGTTCGAGGATGAAGACGGCGAGGCCCACTCACTGATCTGGACGCGCAGCCGCCGGGGCAACGGCGAATAGCCGACCCCGCGGCCACGCCCCGCCCGCTAGCCGGGCGGGGCGCAGCGGCCGGCGAGCCGCAAAGCCGGATTGCCGACGAGCCGATTTTGCGGATCCACGGATTCACGATTCGGCTGATCTCCGGATCGACGACGCTGGGCGACTGTTCATCGAGCGTGATTTCGGCGATGCTGGCCGCCGCAGCATCGCTGCCGCCGAGACAAGGGGCATTCGCATGAAGCAGCCGGACAGCGAGCCGCCCGTCGCCGACGCCGCCCCCACCGAGGCGGTGCTGACCGGCTACGACGAGCAGCATCTCGTCACCTATCTGCGCCTGCTCGACGCCGCAAGCGAGGACGCCGATTGGCGCGAGGTCGCGCGGATCGTGCTGCGCATCGATCCGGCGCGCGAGCCCGAGCGTGCGCGCCAGGCCTGGGAATCGCACATGGCGCGGGCGCGCTGGATGACCGAGAACGGCTATCGGCATCTGCTCCGGGGCGGTGCTCCGCACTGACTCCATATTCCTTGCGGGCACGGCACGGTCCCCTGCAAATACTGGCCGGGACATTCCGGCCGCGCCGACCATTCTCCTCTCATCTGCGCTTCGCGTTCGAATGAGAGGCGAAACCGATGAGCAAACCCGATTGGCGGCAGGCGACCGCCTATGAAGGACTGATGGCCCTCGATGCGACCGGCTTCGCGTGGGAGTTCCTGCGCCGGAACCCCGAGTTCCAGGACCAGCATGCCCAGCTGCAGCAGGCGGCGCGCGCGGGCGCCGTCGATCCCGCCGCCATTGAGGCCTTCACCGGGCGCTGGGGGTTGCGATTTCGTGGCGGGGGACGGGCCGGCCCATGCCAATGCAGCGCCCTGGGCTGCCTCGGCGCTCCCGAGCGTGATGACCCTGGCTCGGGTTCCGACTGAACTCGCCGATCCCGGGTTTCGACTTCCCCTGCCGCCGGACTTCGCTCTGCCGAGCGATGGCGGCGATCTCGTCGTCGAGTATCCCGCGGGCGTCTTCCGCCTCCACACGCCAGGTGCGGTGCGGGAACTGCTCGCCGTCGTCCTCCCGCTCGATCGGCTGTTCGACGCCCGCGTGGCGGCGGCGCTCCGCCTCTGGCGACACCTGGCGGACCGACCGCTCGGCGCCGATCCCGCCGCATTCTCGCGACCCTATGCGCGCAAGCTCGTCCTGGCGCTCCGCGCCTTCGACGGCCGTGGCGAGAACGCGAGCTATCGCGACATCGCCTCAGCTCTCTTCGGCGAACCGAGCGTCTCTGCGCGTCCGTGGAAAACCCATGACCTGCGCGGCCGCACGATCCGTCTCTTGCAGCTCGGCCGGCTGATGACACTCGGCGGCTACCGCCGCCTCCTGCTTCATCCATCCGGACGCCGATCCTCGCGCCGCGCTTGAAGGCGGCTCCTCGATGAAGTCGAGCTTGAAACACGTCCACGGGTTCAAACTAGCTAAAGGGATGCCGATCGATGCGCTCGGAGCGCCGTTGCCTTGGCGTCGACGGCCGACCAAGAGCGGCCGGTCGCGACCCAGACGAGCCGTTGGCTCGTCGTCTGAGCGATCCTGAAAGCTGCCATTCATCTGCACAGGATGACGGCCGCTGCGCGCCCATCGCGGCCATTCGAGGCGCAAGGCCCGCATCTTGGAAGCGGACATTGCCGCTGCCTAGGCGGCTGGCCGAGATGGGGGGTGGCAGCGCGCTTCTCGGCAGCGATGCAAGGAAGTCGGACATTCCGTCGGAAGCATAAGTGGCTTACGAACAACGGTGAGAGTCATTCCCGATGGAGAGACTCGGCACGGCCACGCCCTTGCCATCTTGAATTCATGTGTTGGACCAGCCGATGAATCAGCCTGATGCACTCCGAGCAATTCCCGAGCCACAGGCCTCACTTTGGATAGCACGCCTGAAGGGGGCACTCACGGGAGGCAGACGCGCGGCTCCCGCTCTATGTATTCAGGGAGGTGGGGCCAAAGGGGCGTGGGAAGCAGGTGTTTTGGCGGGCCTCCTCAAGGCTGGCCCCAATACTTCTCCCAGTTCAATATGGGGTACTAGCGCAGGCGCCTTGAACGCGCTGTGGAGTAGAGATCCTGAGATTTTGAACGACCCTACAAAGCTTCTCTGCTGCTGGACTACATTGGCGCGCCGCCTGATCCTCGTAGTTATAGGTGGTATGGTTGGGTTCTTCGGCCTTATATCCCTATTCAGCCTTTTGCCAATGTTGTTGACGATTAGCCTTGTTGCTCTGGCTATCTTGATGGTTGTCTTTCTGTACATCTTGGCTTTGCAACACAAAATCGTCCGCCTACCGGGACTGATCCCCCCGGCGTTCGCGCGGCTGATTGTTCCAAGACCGCGGTCCATTGCACCAGGTTGTGTTGTGTACATCTGCGTCGCGAACGTGGATTTAGAGACGCGTCCCGAACTCTGGGGGCCCTCGAAGCGGGGCTGGTTCCTTCTTAATGGAAAAGCATCGGATTTTTCTGCCGAAGATTTGGGCAGCGGAGAGGTAGTCGATGCCTTTCAGGTGGCAGCGGCGTCAGCTTCCATTCCTGTCGTTGTCCGCCCAACCCGATTGGCAGGAATGACACTTCTTGATGGCGGCCTCGTCGCCAACCTGCCCGCTGGTTTTATTCTCTCCAACGGCGCATTAGGTGGCGCATATGTATTGTGTATCGTGCCACGGAACGTCAGAGCGCTTTCGACTTCGAACCCAATCGATCATCGGACGCTTCGCTTCCTATTTGAATTGAAGGATGCGCAGGCTACGCAACGAAGCGCTGCCGCTGGCGCTTCTTCGTGGTCGGGTCCGGCTCATACTCATATCCCGGTTTTCGTTTTGTCACCGAAGCGGCGTCTCAAGTCAGGGCTGATTTGCTTTTGGCCTCCCCTGCTTCGACGGGAGTTTTGGCAAGGCTATCAGGAGGCAAAGATCTTCTCGGGCTCTCTCGATGCATTTAGTCAGGGAGACATTGGCCCGATGTCAGAGTTCCTACTCGAGCAAGTGCTTCAGCAAAGTGACGCCCCGGTCGAACAACCTGGCAGGCCTCTTTGGTACATGTGGGCAAACACCCGCTGGTAGCAGGCAGCGTCGCGCCGGCCGACCGGATCGCGGTCACGGGTCTCGCTTCAAATTCATACCGACGAACGACCGCCTTCTGGAGCCGCCATCAGACCGCTGGACGAATGGGATTGGCGCGAGGCTGTCGAGTGCTTGCATGTGCAAACGTCCGCTCCTGGAACCGCCGGACGAGGGCGTGAATGACGCGGTTGGGACGCTAGCTCCTGCCGCGGCTGTGGGCGGCGACGTCCGCTGTGCCCCTCGGTCGCTCGACACCGGACCGCCTTCTCCCGTCTTCGGGTTGTCGGGTGGCAGATGTCTACTTTCCGCCAGCCCCGCCGAAAAGCCGACAGGCGGTTGCCCACCCTTTCCCTCCGCTACGAGGGCAGGTTCTTCGTCAAACCGGCTGAGAAGCGTGCCGATTCACAAGCCGGGCAAGGGTGACGATCTCGCTACCCCCTGAGATCGTCATCCCCCATCGGCCGCGCCCTTCGCCACCGTGACCTGCGACCGCCGAGGCATTTCGGCGGCTTTCGATCAGATCACGGAGCCCACCTATGACCGCTACCGCCGCCGGCTCGCCGCCGCGCTATCTCCGTACGCCCGAGGCCGCACGAATCGTCGGGCTTTCGATCCGCACGCTTGAGAAGCATAGGATCTACGGCACGGGTCCGCGCTACTTCAAGCTCGGCGGCCGCGTCGTCTATCGCCTGGAAGAGCTCCACGCCTGGGTCGAGTCTGGCGCCAAAGCTTCGACCTCCGACCCGGGCAAGGCGACCGTGCTGCCCGCCAAGCGGCAGAACCCGGCCGTGCCGCCGCAACGCGCCGAACGCTGACCGGCGCCATGCCCACGCGCCGTCGCCCGCCCTCCGAGCGCGAGCAGCTCGAGCTGTTCCGGGCGCTCCCCGGCGATCTCGCCCCGCGCGATGCGCAGGACCTGATGGCCTACCCCTTCTTCAGCCTGGCCAAGTCTCATCGGATCAAGCCAATCGACTACCGGGTGAACAACATCGCCATCCGCGTCGAGGCCGTGCCCGAGCACGGCATGGCGACGATCTGGGATGCCGACATCCTAATCTGGGCCGCGAGCCAGATCGTCGAGGCGCGCGATTCCGGCTTGCGCACCTCGCGCCTGATGGCCGCCACGCCGCACGGGATACTGACCTTCATCGGCCGCGGCACCAGCGCCCGCGACTATCAGCGGCTCAAGGATGCGCTCGACCGGCTGCAGTCGACGACGGTCGCGACCTCGCTGCGCCAGGTCAACGAGCGGCGCATGCACCGCTTCTCCTGGATCAATGAATGGACCGAGCGTGCCGACCGCAACGGCCGGGCCGACGGCATCGACCTCATCGTGCCGGACTGGTTCTACCGCGCCGTGCTCGACGACGCGCTGGTGCTGACCATCGATCCGGCCTATTTCGCGCTGACCGGCGGACTCGAGCGCTGGCTCTATCGGCTCGCCCGCAAGCATGCCGGGCGGCAGCAGGCCGGCTGGCGCTTCGAGTTCCGCCACCTCCATGTCAAATCGGCGAGCCTCTCGCCCTTCAAGCGCTTCGCTTTCGAGCTTCGCGATATCGCCCGCCGCCAGCCCCTGCCGGGCTACCGCCTGCAGGTCGAGCGCGGCGCCGGCGGGCGCGAGCTGCTCGCCTTCGTCCAGGCGATTTCATCCACAGGGGGCTGTGGACAGGATGTGGAACCGCTCGTGCTATCGGGAACTGAAAGCCTCGTGCTATCGGGAACCGGGGAGTCGTGCTATCAGGAACCGGGAGGTCACTTTTCCCATTCCGGATCAAAGGCTTACGGCGCGCGTAACTTAGACTCTAACGTAATAGATTCTAACTTGGTTGTTGTTGGGCAGGCGCCCAGCCGGTGGATAAGCCGGAGGGCCAGCTCATGATCGTCGCCCTGTTGAACCAGAAAGGCGGCGTCGGCAAGACGACGCTGGCCCTGCATCTCGCCGGGGAATGGGCCCGGAAGGGGAAGCGGGTTCTCGTCATCGATGCCGATCCCCAGGCCTCGGCGCTCGACTGGTCGGCGCAGCGCGCCCGCGGCTCGGCCGCGCGCCTGTTCGGCGTCGTCGGCCTGGCGCGCGACACGCTTCATCGCGAGGCGCCGGAGCTTGCCCGCAACGCGGATCACATCGTCATCGACGGGCCGCCGCGCGTCGCCGCGCTGATGCGCTCGGCGCTGCTTGCCGCCGATCTCGTCCTCATCCCGGCCCAGCCTTCGCCCTTCGACGGCTGGGCCTCCGGCGAGACGCTGACGCTGATCGAGGAGGCGCGAGCCTTCCGGCCGCGTCTCGCCGCCCGCTTCGTGCTCAACCGATGTCCAGTCGGCACCGTCATCGCCCGCACGACGGCGGCGGCCCTCGCCAATCACGATCCGCCGGCGCTCGCTAGCCGCATCGGCCAGCGCGTGGCCTTCGCCGATGCCGCGCGCTCCGGCCGCCTCGTCGCCGAGCTCGATAGCGCGCGGAAGGCGGCCCGTGAGATCGCGGCGTTGGCCACCGAGATCGAAGGGCTGGCGCCGTGACGACGCGACGCCCGCGGGACGGCTTCGCCGCCCGGCCGGCCAATCCCGATGCCTGGGTGCAGCAGCCGGAGCCGCCGCCGGGCCAGAATCCGGGCGCGGGTTTCACCGCGCGACTGACGATCGACGTCACGCCGGCGCTTCGCGCCCGGATCAAGATCGCTGCCTTCCGGCGCGGCCTGACCGCGGCCGATCTGCTGCGTGGGCTGCTCGACCGGGAGTTCCCCGCGGAGGAGACGGCGCCATGACTCGCCATCCGCCCGGGCATCTGACCCATGTCGAGCTGACCTGGGTCGAGAAGGAGACCGAGCATTGGATCCGTTTCGGCCGGGACGTCGCCGAGCGGATCCTGAGCCGGCGCAGCCGCGTCCTGAGCTTCGCGCCGGACAGCGTCTTCGCCTTCGTCCGCTGGTCCTCGAACGGCTACGGCACCGTCGTGTCGCGCATCGACATCCTGCGCGCCGTGCGCCCCGGCGAAGCCTATTCGACCCTGCCTTTCGTGCGGCCGGGCGGCGAGATCCTGCTGCGCGTAACGAGTTGGCCCAAGGTGCAGAAAGTGCTCGAGGCGATCGACGCCGTCGAGCGGCTCGGCATCGAGGCCGCCGATGCCTGTCCGGACCATTGGCGGCACGTCCATAACCGCCTCGCCGCCAGCGAGACGCCGCGCGCGTATGGCGTCGCGCGTCACACGGCGTGGCTGCTGCGCCGGAGGATCGGAGCATGACGCGCCGGGCCGTGCTCGCTGCGGCTGCTGCCGCGCTGCTCGCGCTCGGCGTGCCGCCGAACGTTCGGCCGGCGCCGCTGCTGCTCTGGAACGCCAGCGCCAGCGTGCCGACCGGCCTCTATGCCGTGCGTCCCGCGGGCAGTCTGACAGTTGGCGACTTGGTTGCCGTGGCGCCTCCGCCGGGCCTCGCCTCCTTCCTGGCGGAGCGCGGCTACCTACCGCTCGGCGTGCCCCTGTTGAAGCACATCGCGGCGCTGCCGGGGCAGATCGTCTGCCGTGTCGCTGATAAGGTCGTGGTGGACGGCGACACGATCGGCGCGGTGCTCGAGCGCGACCATCTCGGCCGAAAGCTGCCCGACTGGCATGGCTGCCTGATCCTCGCCGAGGATGAGGTGTTCCTAATGAACCCGGCAGCGCCGGCCTCACTCGACGGGCGGTATTTTGGAGCGCTGCCGGCAGCGACGATTATCGGCCGGGCGGTCCCGCTATGGACCCGGCGCGGATCATGAGCTGGCCGTCGCGTCGCCATCGCCCTGCGCTCGGCCGCCGGCCGTCGCGCCCGACTCCTTCCTCCTTCCCGGCAATTCTCCGCGTCGCAGGCCTGGCCTGGCTTGCTGCGCTCGCGCCGATCGGCGACGCCGGCGCTGCGGCCGATCCGACGATCGCAGTGTCGGCGGGGAATGTCTCGGCCGCCGATCCGATCGCCGACGCCGTCGCGGCAGCCTCGGTGCGCTTCGGCATCCCGGTCGGCTGGTTGCGGGCCGTGATGCAGATCGAGAGCGGCGGTGAGGTGCGTGCCGTGTCGCCCAAAGGTGCGATGGGGCTGATGCAATTGATGCCGGAGACCTGGGCGGTGCTGCGGGCGCGCTACGGTCTTGGTGTCGATCCCTTCGCGATCGGCGACAATGTGATGGCTGCGGCGGCGTATCTACGCGAACTCGTCGACCGGTACGGCATGCCCGGCTGCTTTGCTGCTTACCAGGCAGGCCCAGCGCGCTTCGAGGAGTATTTGGCTGCCGTCCGACCGTTGCCGGATGAAACGACGGTCTACCTCGGACGGCTCGCACCTCTGCTCGGCGATGAGCGGCCGGCTGTCGACGCGCTCGCTGCCTCTTGGCGGAATGCTTCGCTGTTCGCTGGTCATGCCGGCGGGCCGCCATCGCCGCACGGTGACGTTTCGGGGGTGTCGGCACGGAAAAGTGTGTTTGTAGAATTGGGTCCGGCGGTGGAGCGGCGGCCGTGATCGGGTTGCTGCTCGGAACGATGCCGATGCTGTCAGGCTGCGCTGCCCAGGTGCTGTTCGATGCATCTGCGTGGCTGGTTCGGTCTGGGTCCGATTGCTGCCCGGTCGATCGGTCTCGGTCGGGTGGGATGGGTTGGCAGGGCTGTTATGGTCGGTGGGATCTGCATACGACTGTACACCACGAACGGACGGCAAGACAAAAGCGCCTCCCGCAGGGGGCGCAAGTGGTTGGGGGGCCTGGCTTTTCCGACCTCTCCGAAACAGGGGCTGCTGGCTCAGCTGCCGATTTTCCCAGGATTTCCGCCAGAAACCCGGCCAGCCGCCATGCCGGCGCCATTCTGAGGAACCAACATCATGCAGGACGACGATCTCCGCATCCGGCCAGGCCGAATCCGCCAGGGCCGCAAGCCGCAGAGCTTCATGGCCGAGGTCATGCGCGCGGCGAAGAAGGCCGGGCATATCGGCAACAGCATCGGCGGCAGGAAGCGCGGCGGCGGCTCGTCGGCTGGACGCGGCCGGCGCGCGGCCCGGTCCTTCCGTCCCGCATCGACCACGCGCCGGGTCGTGATCAAGTCCCGGATCGTCCGCCACCAAGGGACGCGGTTCCGCGGCGCGCCGCTCTCCAAGCACATGGCCTATCTGAAGCGCGATGGCGTCACCCGCGACGGCGCCGATGCCCGGATGTTCGACGCCCGCTCCGAGGCGGCCGACGAACGCGCCTTCGCCGAACGGACCGCGGACGACCGGCACCATTTCCGCTTCATTGTCTCGCCGGAGGATGCAGCCGAGCTGAAGGATCTCCGCGCCTATGCTCGCACCCTCATGGCGGCGATGGAGCAGGACCTCGGAACCAAGCTCGACTGGGTGGCGGTCGATCATTGGAACACCGACAACCCGCATGTCCATGTCCTGATCCGCGGGCGGACGGATGAGGGCAAAGACCTGATCATCAGCCGGGAGTATATCCGGCAAGGTTTGGGCGGCCGGGCCGCAGAGATCGCAACGTTGGAGCTCGGCCCGCGCAGCGAGCGCGAGATCCAGTCGGCGCTCGAGAAAGAAGTTACGGCCGAGCGCTGGACCAGCCTCGACAAGGCGTTGCGCGACCGGTCCGACGATGACGGCGGCATTCTCGACCTGCGGCCAGGCGGCAGTGACGATCCCGAGCAGCGCCGCCTGCTACTTGGCCGGGCCGACAAGCTGGAGCGGCTTGGCCTTGCCGAACGCGTCGGGCCGGCGCAATGGGTCCTGAAGCCCGGCCTCGAGCCTTCGCTCCGCGCGCTGGGCATCCGCGGCGACATCATCGCGACGATGCACAAGGCGATTGCCGGCACGGGCCGGGAGCCGGATGTCGGCGGCTTCGCGCTGCACGGTGACACGCCGGCCGAATCGATCCAGGGCCGGCTGGTCGCGCGCGGCCTCCATGATGAGCTCCAGGGTTCAGCCTATGCGATAATTGATGGGATCGATGGCCGCACCCACCACGTGCGCTTCGCCGATCTGGAGCTGACCGGCGACGCCCGGCCCGGCGCCATCGTCGAGCTTCGGGCCTATGACGATTCCTCCGGGCGCCAGCGCATCTCGCTCGCGACCCGGTCCGATCTACCGATCGAGGCGCAGGTCTCTTCGCCCGGCGCCACCTGGCTCGACCGGCAGCTGCTTGCCAAGGAATCGATGGTGAGCCAGGGCGGCTTCGGAGCCGAGGTCCGGGATGCGATGGAGCGGCGTATCGACCATCTCGCCGAGGAAGGCCTGGCGCGCCGGCAAGGGCAGCGTGTCCTCTTCGCCCGCAGTCTGCTCGACACGCTCCGCCAGCGCGAGCTTGACGTTGCCGTGGCACGGCTCTCGGCCGAGACCGGCCTGCCGCACCAGCCTTCGGCCGAGGGCCAGTATGTCGCCGGCACCTACCGCCAGCGTGTCACACTCGCCTCCGGCCGTTTCGCCATGATCGATGACGGGCTGGGCTTCCAACTGGTCCCGTGGCGGCCGGCGCTCGAGCAAAAGCTCGGGCTCGAAGTCTCCGGTACGATGATGCCGAGCGGCGGCGTCGAATGGCGCTTCGGCCGGCAGCGTGGCCTTGAGCTGTAGCTCGAGGACCAGCAGACGCGGCATCAGAATCGCGTTCCGGGACACGTAAGCGGCCGCTCCCCCGCCGCCTCTGGGGGCGGATCGTCGCGTGTTTCATGACCCCCGTTTTGTCGGATGCGATACCCCTATTTCCGCGCCACAATAGATCCCACGAGGTTGCCTTCCTTCCTCACCAACATTCCGCGAGTTTCTACGATGGCAAGCGGGCCCAAGGCTAAGCTCAAGATCGAGCTTATCGACGTTGGTCACGGCGATGCAGTGCTGTTGCATTGGACGCCCGAAAAAGGAAGCGCCTCCACCATCCTCATCGACGGCGGTCCCCTGGCCGGCGGACGGCAGATCAAGGAGACTCTCGATCGCCTCTGCGCCAGCGCAATCGACCTGGCCGTGCTCAGCCACTGCGATGCCGACCATGTCGATGGACTGCTCGCCTATGCCGAGGGCGACGGGCGGCTTCCTATCCATCGTTATTGGGGTCCCTGTCTCCCCGCATTTCGCCGCCATGATTGGCTCTTCTCGACGCGTATTAGACGAGGCCTCGACCAGACCGACGCCTTGCAAAAGGCGCTCGGCACCGACTGCGAGATATCCTGGCCGGTAGAAGGGGCCCACTGGACCAGTCCAGACGGCGACCTCTCCATCACGGTCCTGTCTCCCGCCGGTCGACTGATTCAACGCCTTCTGCTCGGCGAGGATTCGCTGAGCCTTTTCCTTGAGCACCCAACGCCACTCGGATGGTTGCTGGCCGGGGCCACCGAAGAACCGCCCATCGAAGATCCCTTTGCCGACCTTCGGTTCGCAATCTCGACGGGCGAGATCACGCCGGACCGGGTCCCCGCCGACCTCCCACCGACGCCACGTCCGTCCGCTCCCGAAGAGTTCGCCAGGCAGGCGGCAGAAATGGGCGTGGATCCCGAGTTCTTCGGAAACTCCGTGCTCAACGACACCTCGATCGTGCTCCTCGTCGAGGCTCGCCTGGGCGGCGTCCGCCGACGCCTCTTGTTCACCGGCGATCTTGAAAACTTCACCTACCTCATGGCCCGCCAACCCATGGGGCTCGGCTGCGAAGTCGTGAAGGCGCCGCATCATGGGTCCTACTCTTTTGTGGATCGCGACAAGGCTTATGATGCGGTGTGGCAATGGCTGCGGCCACGCGCCGTGCTTGTGAGCGCCAACGGAAAGCATGGATTGCCCCGCAGCGCCTTTCGCGACGCGGCGCTGCGCTATGGCGCAACACTGTTTTGCACCTCTCGGCGTAGCCGCGAGATCGTCAGCGGACCAACCCCCGAGCCTTGCTGCAACGTCCAGTATGCGTGCGGGAAGAGTAAACAGGCGCCTGTCTCGCTCTCGATCACTAATGTCGGCATCGACGCCGATGGCATTGCCTGCGCGCGCGGCAACCTGTTCGGCGTCATCCCGGTGATCGAAGTTCGGCAGCATGTCGTCGAACCGAGCTCGATCCTAACCACACTCGCCGAGAACGAACTCCGGAAGCACATCGAATGGGCGGTCAAATGGCTGCGCGCGATTCTAGAAGAGCGCCGTTGCCGGCCTGCCCGACCCGACCTTGAGCCCATCTCGCTCGACGTCATGCAAAAAGCCGCGGTGGCCGCAAACCGGCTCGCCGCCGCTGCGGAGATGGAGATTATCCTCGAGCGCGCCGCTCGCGAAGGCAAGGTCTGGCTATCCCGAAGCAACCGCTACCGAACGAACGACCGGCTAACCTGGATCATGCCTAACTCTGGCGACGTGGCTGACCTCAACGCCTGGATCGATCAGTATCTTGTCATCCAGCTTGCGGTGCAAAACTCCGGCGCCGCCTCCGGTGTGGAGGAATTACTCTTTGCCGCGGATACGAGTTGGCTCGCGGATCGGTTGGCGGAGCGGCTCCTCTTCCCTCGCGCCATGTTCGACGACAATCTCTGGCCGACCATAGTTGCTCACCTCCTGCGTACCCGATCAGTCTGTCTACGAACGCTTACGAACGACATAGACAATACGTATGGCGCCACGACGATCATTGCGCTGTTCAAGGGCGATAGCGTCGCCGAAGCGGCCACGATACTCAAAACGAGAATTAAATCGTTCTCCGCTGACGAAAAATTGCACGCTTATTTGCAGGCATCGGCGAACGCGCTGGCTAGCAGTTGGAATAGGCCAGATCTCAAATGGCCGGACTTGCTCGACGATCTCGTATCGCCCTTATGGCTCGGCAAGGTACTGCCCCCAAGCGGGCTAATGCTGAAACGCTATCATGATCCCGACCCGCTGGTTGGTACTTTCGAGGACTCGGAGCGCGCTAGCATTGAAGCATGGGTACGCTCCGCTAGGTTAAGCAATGGGCGCAAATCGCTCCCTGCTGAGCTGGCACCGACAGCTCTACCCTCGATGTTATTATCCGGATTCGACATCGTCAGGCGAGCGACGCAGCGCCGCTAATCACGGACATCATACGACCGTCGCGACTAAGAGCAACTCGTCCGGCGAAGGCGCAAACCGAGCCTGAAGGGAATGTTTGAATTCGGGACCTTCCGCCTAAAAGCCAACCGGTAGAACTCCACCCGTCAGAGATTTCGAAAGGGGCACCAAGTCTCAGATTTGATCACGGGGGTAGCGTCCGTCTTGCGGCCGATAATATTCTGGTCAGCTCACCGGATGTCGTGGGCTGGGTTAGTCGCTGGGCGCCGGGAACTGCGATAGCCAAGCGTTTGAGCGCTTCATCTGAGATCTCGCCGGTCAAGACTACGGCAATCTGTAACTCGGCAGCCTCGCGGCCGATCTCCGCGATTTTGTCCGTCAGCTCAGGCCGCACGGCCAAGAACAACAGCTCGCTCTCCATGAGCAGCAATGCCCGGCCGATGCTCACTACATCCGTAACCGCGGCGACCTGCACCCCAAGGCTTCGCAGCAAACGTCCCAGCTTGACCGCCGCATTCATATCCTCATCGACCACGATCGCCGATAAGACTTTCGGCGGGCCGGCCTTGTCCATACCGATCACGTTCGACCCCGAGCCTCATCAGAAAGCGCAACACCCCAATCATGGGACCATACTCCGTGGTTTAATGATCTACAAGATGCTGGCTTGGCGATATGAATGCGCAAGCGCTTGTCGCCAGGAACTTGCGGCGGCTCCGGGTCGGGCGTGGAGTCTCGCAGGAGAATCTCGCCGTCGATGCCGGTATCGACCGGACCTATGTCAGCCGCCTCGAGCGTATGCTGGAGAATCCGACCGTCGCGGTGCTGGAGCGGTTGGCCGAGGCGCTGGGCGTGCCGATCGCAGAATTCTTCATTCCGCCCGGCCCGGATGATCCGCTGCCGCAGCCGCTGCGCGGCGGGCGACGCGCCGGCCGATCGGGCTGACGATCCGATCTGCATCCAGCTCTATCCGGCCGCCGCTCGACCGCCGGCAAGGTCTTGCGGCGCGGTGCACGGCTGCCCTGATCTTGCCGCATCATGTCAGCGACCAAGATCCTGTGGGGGCAGCTCCTCCTCGTTTTCGGCATCGTGCTCGGCTTCATCTGGGCCGCGACCGAATGGACCGCCTGGCGGCTCGCCTTCCAGCCGCAGCTCGGCCATCCCTGGTTCGATCTCCTCGGCTGGCCGGTCTATGAGCCGCAATCCTTCTTCTGGTGGTGGTTCGCCTATGACGCCTATGCGCCGGACATCTTCGTCGAGGGCGCCTATATCGCCGGAGCAGGCGGCGTTGCGGCTTTCATGGCCGCAATCGCCCTCTCGGTCTGGCGGGCGCGCGAGGCCAAGCGAGTCACGACCTATGGCTCGGCGCGCTGGGCCGAAACGCGCGAGATCCGCCGCGCCGGGCTGCTGAAGCCGGATGGCGTGCTGCTTGGCTCGCGGCGGGGGGCCTATCTGCGCCATGACGGGCCGGAGCATGTGCTGTGCTTCGCGCCGACGCGCAGCGGCAAGGGCGTCGGCCTGGTCGTGCCGACGCTGCTGACTTGGCCCGGCTCGGCGATCGTCCATGACATCAAAGGCGAGAATTGGGGCCTGACCGCCGGCTGGCGCACGCGGTTCGGCCGCGTGCTGCTGTTCGATCCGACCAATCCTGGCAGCGCCGCCTACAACCCGCTCCTTGAGGTCCGCCAGGGCGAGTGGGAGGTGCGCGACGTCCAGAATATCGCCGATGTGCTGGTCGACCCCGACGGCGCGCTCGAGCGCCGGAACCATTGGGAGAAGACCAGCCATTCGCTGCTCGTCGGCGCGATCCTGCATGTGCTCTACGCCGAGCCGGACAAGACGCTGGCCGGCGTCGCCGGCTTCTTGTCCGATCCCCGGCGGCCGATCGAGACCACGCTGCGCGCGATGATGACGACGGCGCATCTGGGGCCGGCCGGCGTTCATCCCGTCGTCGCCAGCGCTGCGCGTGAGCTGCTGAACAAGAGCGACAATGAACGCTCCGGCGTGCTCTCGACGGCGATGTCGTTCCTCGGCCTCTATCGCGACCCGATCGTGGCGCGGGTCACCCGGCAATGCGATTGGCGCATCCGCGACCTGGTCGAGGGCGAGCGGCCGGCCACACTCTACCTGGTCGTGCCGCCCTCCGACATCAGCCGGACCAAGCCGCTGGTGCGGCTGATCCTCAACCAGATCGGCCGGCGCCTGACCGAGAAGCTCGACCCCAAATCCCGCCGCCATCGCCTGCTGCTGATGCTCGACGAGTTCCCGGCGCTGGGGCGGCTGGACTTCTTCGAATCGGCACTCGCCTTCATGGCCGGCTATGGGCTGAAGAGCTTTCTGATCGCCCAGTCACTAAACCAGATCGAGAAGGCGTATGGGCCGAACAACTCGATCCTGGACAATTGCCATGTCCGGGTCAGCTTCGCGACCAATGACGAGCGGACCGCCAAGCGGGTCTCCGACGCGCTCGGCACCGCGACCGAGATGCGCGCGATGAAGAACTATGCCGGGCACCGGCTGAGCCCTTGGCTCGGCCATCTCATGGTGTCGCGCCAGGAGGTGTCGCGGCCGCTGCTGACTCCGGGTGAGGTGATGCAATTGCCGGCCAGCGACGAGGTCTTGATGGTCTCGGGTGTGCATCCGATCCGGGCGAAGAAGATCCGGTACTACGAGGATGCCGAGCTGCAGCGGCGCATTCTGCCGCCGCCGCCGATCGCCGTGCCGTCTGCAGGCACGCCGCCGACCCCGCCGACGGCAGGGAACTGGCCCGGCATGATCGCCGGCGGCAGGCTACCGGAAATGGGCCCGGAGCTGCCCGAGCAAGCGCTCGAATCGCCGCCGCCGGTCAATGAATTCGAACCTGGCGACGATGAGGCGGACGACGAGGCCGAAAGGCGGCGCGCCCTTGATCGGCAATTCCGCGCTGCCCGATCGCAGACGCCGCTCGACCCTGCTGACGATATGGGGATGTAAATGGCGACCCGGACGAAGCTCACTTTCCGCCTGCCCATCGAGCTCGCCGATGCGCTGGTCGCATATGCGGCCCAGAAGCGCGTGACGCAGTTGGCGGTGATCGAGGCGGCTCTTGTCTCGCTCATGTCGCCTGATGGCGCCGACCGGCTGGAGGCGGCCCTGGCCCGACGTTTGGATCGCCAGGGCCGGCAGCTTGACCGTATGGAGCGCCAGGAGAAGCTGTCGACGGAGGCGTTCGCTCTGTTCGTCCGCTTCTGGCTCACTCGAACCCCACCGCTTCCCGACAGCATGGGACAAAGCGCTGAGGCCGCGGGCCGAGCGCGGTACCAGCATTTTGTGGAAACCCTGGGGAGGCGAATCACGCGCGGCAGGACATTGGCTGATGAAGTTTGTATGGATCTAGCTGGCGGTGAAACGGAGGCGGCAGAACCATCCATCTAATCGCGTGCGATAGAGTTTTCGATTTCTCGTATTAGTTTCAGATGACCCTGCGGATGATATGATTCCGCGCTTGCCCACAGGCCTGCGGACTCGCTCGCTCGGGTGTCTGTTACAACGGGATGGCTTGACCTATGCCCCTGCAGGCATCGGCTCCCGCGCCCGCGATGGTATTCGGGAGCGTTGCCGGCTATCCGCCGAGCACGTGGTTTGTTCGTGGCCCAGCAGGTCGCGCCTCGCACCCGTCCGTAAGACAACGGGAGATCCTCGGGACGAACCAGTCGTAGCTTTTGAAGCTTAGGTGCGGGTACGAAGGTGGCAGCTTATATCGGCTTTCGGGTGAACACGCGTTGCTGAGTTGCCCGGTAGAGCTCGCTCGAAATCGAGCATTTGCCCTGCCAGGCGCATCGGAAGTCCGCTTCGCTTCAGACAGCTGCGGACAACCACGCGAACGACGAATCGAAAGAAATTTGGAGAAGCACCAAAAATTCATAGCTCGTTGATCGGCAGACCTTTAGGACGTGGGTTGGCGGGGCTATAGTTGGTTCTGACCGATCGTACGGACTAGAGGCATGGCCGGCGGCGACCGTCCCCTCGTAAACTTGGCGGTCAGGCTTTGGCACCTTCTCTCCGATCGGGCGAGGTTGACGTTCAAAGGGCCGCCGGCGAGCCGGGAGCGAAGGCGCACGTCATATTTCTCCATGGGCTGGATGGCGGTTTCTCCACTTGGACGGCGATGGATGCGCCCCAAGAAGCAACTTGGCCATCCTGGTTAGGTGAGGACGTCGCCGGACTCGCCGTTTGGCTTGTAGCCTATAATGCGCACAAGTCCCTGTGGCGGGGTTGGGCGATGCACTGGGCCGACGTCGGGCCGGCGCTCCTCCAGCGACTTCTGGAGATACCCGAGCTTCGGACCGGAGCTGTCGCGCTCGTCGGGTACAGCTTCGGCGGCGTCATCGTGAAGTCCATTCTGCGGACGGCGAAGGATTCTACATCTGATGCCCGGGCGCAGGACTTCTTCGCCCGCATCAGTCGCGTGGCCCTGATCGCTTGCCCGAACGCCGGATCGAACGCGGCAACGCTCGCCAATCTGCTTAGATTCGTCTTCAGGCCATCGCTTGCTACCCGCAGCCTGCGGGCCGATGATCCAGCTCTATTAGACCTCAATCGATGGTTCCAGAACTGGGCCCTGCCCAATCATGACCGCCTGCTTTCGCTAAGTGAAACTAGGAAGAATTGGCTTCTCGGCCTGATCGTGACGCGTGCCAGCGCCAATCCGGGATTAGGGAGAAACATTGCAATCGAGGGGGATCACAGCTCGATCATCCGAATCGCCTCCCGCCTGCATATGACCTATTCCTCGATTCGCGAATTCCTACGCGATCTCCCGATGGTAGCAGAGGGACAGGATTCGTCGAGATTTGCACTTGCGCTGCGCGGCAACACTGCTCCCGTCAGCCCCTTCGGGTCCGCGGTTCAAGCGGGGGTGCCGATCACCGACGCTGCGATTGACAGCGCTGGGCAACTGTCTCGCGTCGCCCTACTGCCGGAACCCGTGCCGCAGCAGTCGACCGGGCCTACCGCTATCCTTGACCTTGCATTGACCCAGGAGCTCGACTCGCTACGAGCCGGCCGGTTTATGCAAGAGTTCCCAAGGGTCCAACGAGCGCTGACTCTTGGGGATAGAATTCTGTCGGGCGATCTGAGCCTGTGCAGCCGAAATATGCGCGCAGTGGCGCTTGCATGGTGCGCGCGCATCTTAGTGCACACCGAGGAGAGCGAGCCGGGCAAAGCGATGCTCGCCAGATCGAGAACTCTCGCCGACACGATTGAGGCGCAAATCGCCGCCGCCTTTTTCGAAGCAGCAGATGGCGACCAACCGGCTGCTCTTGCCGCTCTGGGGCATCTGAATGAGCCGGCCGCGCGGTCGGCTGCCTTATTTATCAAGAGCCGTGGGCGGCCGCCGGCCGACGCATTGGCTTGGTTTCGCAGCGTCGGTTTGGCGCTCGAGGCGTTGGATCTCGAAGGTCGACAGCAACTCTTGGATCTCCTGATCCGTGCAAAGGAATGGGAAGCTGCACGAACGCTGGCAGCCTCGGTTCGCGATGAGACTTTGACGGCAGTACCCCTACTCGCGTCCCTCGCAGGCCTGGCCCTATTGGCGATAACGGTCCCTGTCGAATTCCGAGAGGTAGTCCTTGCGCAGGTCCCTTTTCAGGCGAAAACCTTCCCACTAGCAGCCGACGCGCAGGCGATCGTCGCACGCCGCGATGCCGAGCGGCTCTTTGCCGTCGCCGCGGCGCGCGCTCGGGAGCTCGGATGCCCCCGGCAGGCTGTTCAAATCGACGACGTTGCGCTTTGGATCCGCTTGCGCGACCCACAGTTGCAGGATGCGGCTCTGTCGGAACTGCGGCAGTCCATAGACGATCGAGCCGTCGCCATACGGCGATTCGCAATGGCGATGGACTTCGGCGTTCCGGTGGATCCGGCCGCTGTCGAACGACTAGTCGACCAGCAGGAGACCCTCGTGGGCCGCGCTAGTCAAGAAACTGCGAGCGCGCGCTTCGTACTTGTTTTCACCAAACCCACGCCGAAGGACGCGGCCATCTACATCCGTAAACACCGAGATCAACTCCGGGCCGCTCTAAATCCAGCGGCGATCTTGAATCTCGAAGTCGAGTTTCTGATCCGAGCCGGCTCCCGAGAAGATGCATCGGCGCTAGTGAAAGCTTACGAAGGCGACCTATCGGCGGTTGATCGAGCACGGCTCCAATCGTTTATCGTCGCGCCCGAGGGCACCGATCCACTTACCGAGGCACGCCAGCTCTACGAAGCCAGTGGGTCGCTGGGTGCTTTGATCCAGTTTGTCGACCGCTTGGCCGACCATGGAGCATGGGCCGGCGTAGTCGTCTATGCGGATCGGTTGTTCAAACAATCGAATGACCTGCGCGCCTTCCGCCTGCTGGCGCGTGGACTTGAAGAAGAAGGCCTTCATCAGCGATTGTTCGACGAGCTCCGCGCGCACGAACAGCTTCGCGGTCAGTCCGAAGATCTAGAAACCCTTTGGGCATGGTCGCTCTTCCGTGCCGGCGATTTCCAGCAAGCGACCGAAATGCTCGCTCGTCTCCGCGGTCGCCAAAACGACGCCAATATTCGCAGCCTTACAGTAAACCTGGCGATGGTTACGGGTCGATGGGCCGACCTTGTCGCCCATATCGAGGAGGAGTATCGCGATCGTGCAGATCGGTCTGCCGATGAGCTTATCCAAGCTGCCAACCTCGCGACGGCCGTCGGCTCCAACCGTGCAGAAGCACTAGCGCGAGAAGCCGTGGGTCGCGCGCCCGACAATCCCAATATTCTGACCGGTGCCTACAGCATTGCGAGTTCTGCTGGCTGGGAGAACGCTGCGGACGTTTCTGAGTGGCTGCAACGAGCGGTCCGCTTGTCGGGCGAGAATGGTCCTGTCCGATCCGTCTCGTTGGAGCAATTGCAGGAGCTCTTGGCTCATCGGTCCGATGAGCGGGGTAGACCGGACGAGGCATTGGCAAAGTTCATATCGGGCGAGCTACCGATGTTTGCTTTTGGCCAACTTTCCGGACGCAACTTGATTGAGATGGTGCTGTTCGAGGGGCTCGCCAACATCCGTCAGGTTGATCCACGTGCTCGAAGTTTCATCCCGGTTCGGAGCGGAATAGCGCGGCCGCCAACGGTCATCCCTCGGTCCGTGGCGATTGATCCGACTGGTCTTCTCGTCCTCGCTTTACTCGGTTGTCTGGACAAAGTTATCGGCGCGCTCGATCGAGTCATAATTCCGCATAAGACGCTCTCTTGGCTATTCCAAGAGCGTACTCGGATCGGCTTCCATCAACCAAGCCGAGTGCGCGAAGCGCAATTCCTAAGGGATGCTCTAGCGACCGCCGAACTTGCGTGCCTTCAGGGCTTGGCCGAGGTTCCGGACAACCTACGGCGGGATGTTGGCAATGAACTGGCGGAATTGCTGAATGAAGCGATTGTCAAAACGAGCGTCGGCTATCGCCACCTAGTGGTCCGCGCGCCGCCCGTGTTTAAGCCTGGCACTTTGATGAATGAGCCGGCAAACCTCGACGCCTTCGCCGATGTAATGGTCAGTTGCACACAGGTAGTTCAGACTTTGCGGGACAAGGGTCTCCTCACGGTCGACGAAGAAAAGTGGGCGCTAAGCTATCTGGCCATACAAGAACCGGCTTCCAAAGATCTGCATCCATTGCCGGAAACAGCCACGCTCTATTTGGACAGCCTCAGCCTCGGCTACCTGTATCACTGTCGCGTCTTGAACAAGCTCAAACAGGCTGGATTTTCAGCGTTTGTGTCGGCGGAGGCATTGGAACGGCACAATGCTCTACTCGCCTACGAGCGGCTGGGAGAAGAGGTAGCTGCAATGGTCGAAGGCATCCGCACCGTTCTTGAACGTGAAATAGCGGTTGGCAAAATCGACGTGAGCAGCGCGTTCAATACCAACTCGATAGTCGACGTCACATTGCGGCATCCATGTCTTGATGTCCTGAACATGCCGGGCGAATTCGATGCCATAGTCACTGGGGATCGAGCTCTGAATCGGTTCTCCAATGTCCAGATTGGAGAGCAGCTTCGGCCCATAGTGCCTGTCGTCGACCTCCTTGTCGCTTTCGCCGAGAATGGCCTCATCCCGCTTGAAGTGGTCGCCGGTGCTCGGGCGAAATCCCGCGCCGCAAATTTGTCCCTGCTACCCCTCACAACGGACGAGATCGACACCCACTTGAGGGAGGCCAGGGCGCACGAGTCTGGCGGCCTCATTGAGACGACCGAGCTTCGGCTGATCCGGGAAAGCATCCTTAATGTGCGCAGAGGTCAGGCCCTGCAGTTGCCTCAAGAGGGCGCCTGGCTGCTGTCTTGCTTGGCGTCTTTACAGACTGCCATTCGGCTACAGTGGCGTCCGGGCATTCCCGTTGAGCTTGCCCGAGCCAGGTCTCAATGGCTGCTCGACCTGTGCGACCTAAGGGGCTGGACCCACCGCTTTGTGGCCCCGCCACCTGGACTGGCCGTCGATGCACTCTTCGCAGAACGGTTCCTGCCTTTGGTATTTCCTCTCATTAATGTCTCGGCCGAGATTGCGGACCATTACTGGGAATGGATTGTCAGCATCCTACAATCTCTGGAGCGGTACCATACAAAGACGTTCGAAGCACTCTTGAGTAACGCCCGAACCCTCGTTGTCATGTCGCCTGACCATGACTCAGGCGTGACTGGTGGCTTGGTAGCCAATAACTTGGAGAAGAAAGTCCGAGTGCTAGCTGCCTTGGGGTTGTTCCCGCCAATGCTTAGAGAGAAGATGTTATTTGATGATGCCTTCAACGCTCAGTACCAGCTCACACGAACGACGGTCACTCTTGGGCCGTCTGGCCCTACGCTTGATTGCCATGAGCTCAATAATGAGGCCCGAACGGCGCTTGCGTCCGGCGGATCCGCTGCACTAAGCGATCTGGTAACGGCAGAGGTTTGGTCCGTTCGGCCCGATCAGGAGGAGCCAGCACGAGTGCTGCTGACCAATGGTGACAAGACGTTTATCTTGCCCTTTGGCTTCGCGTTGGCATCCTCCGCCGAAGATCGCATGAGGGGTTTCCTCGGCGCCTCGGAAACACAGTATCTTCCACGCGATGCCGTCGGCTCTTGGAGCGAACAGCTTCGGTTGGGCCCGCTGACAGATGCGGAGCTCAGTGCGCTGGTCTCCGACGTAGAGATGACACCGGCGCGTGTCCACGACGCATTAGCGACGTTCGTCGCTGCCGAGCGCTTCGAAACGATTAAACTCGTGCCTGCTTCACGGGTTTATTTTGAGCGCTTGGTTGGCACTTATAAGAACAGCCCTGACATTCTTGCTTATGCCGAAAATGAAGGCCGCTGCTTCCTTCTGGACCTGTTGCAGAAAAATAGCAGGAACGGCAGATCGTTGGCGTTACTTGTGTCAGCCCATCCCATTTTCGCGCAAGTTATATTGAGTTTGCTTCAAGAAACCGGTGCTACTCCGTTCGATTTTCTGGAGGGTATGGATCCGCCGGATTTATTTTCGCGGACGGCTCTCCTTGAGTTTTGCGCGCATGCTGGTGTCGGTACGGCAATCATCGAGCCTCTATTGCGAGGCCTGCGAGAAGAATTGTCGGGCACCTCGCCGGCATGCACTCTGCTGTCACACATGTTTATTCTCACTGAGGGTGAGCTCGCTCGGAAGGGGACATTGGATGACGCGCCACCTTATTGGCGCCGGCTTGCTGCTTTCGCGCACGCCTCGTTCCTTCAACGCCTATTGAGCGCGGACAGCATCGACCTCGACGTCTTCGTAGAGAATGTCCGGCACCTCGCATCCCAAACCTTTACGCTCCGGACTTTTCTCGATCTCCCGGCGGAGCCTCGCTGGATTCCGGCATTCATTGCACCAGAACAACTCCGTGCTGAGTTGATTGGGCGTTCAATGAACGCTGCTGCAAAGATCATAGACGATACACGCGCAGACGTCCTGAAAGCGGAGATCGAGGCCCTACGAGAACTTGTTGGAGATGGCATGCAATTGTCAGTCGCCTTCCCGGGCCCATGTGAAGGCGGTGTTCGTCCAAGTCTCGGCCTGCCGGATGCTGTGCAGGCGGAGATCGAGCGCGAATTGTGCTCACGGCCGCCTGTTCCTCGCGGATTTCAGCTCCTATTTAGGTCTGCGCTCTTCTGCAATATCGATAGTTCCATCGCAGACTTAGCCGTGAATGCGCTCCGTGATATGATCAATCGTAGGATCGTAACAGTTGAAATCGCTGCCGATTCCGATCTTATCCCAGGCCTGGGGCATGTGGCCGCCGTGACTAACAACAAGACGCTCGCGGCAGAGCTTCGGAGGCTATCTCGCGTCGCCCGCCGCATGACGCCATCGCAGCTCAGCCCGCACACGGAGCTACAGGTGATCCTGCTAGCCAGCGCCGCGCATGAAGAGAAACACGAGTACGCCGATTTTCTCGGCGATTGGTTGCTGGAGCTCGCTCTATCGAAAATGCCACTATCGGCTGCTCGCACGCTTCATTCGCACATCAAGGTTCTACTTGACCTCGAAGCCGGCCTTTGGTCAGTCATAGCTCCTGCGCTCGCGGCGCTCGAACTCGCGGAGGCACGGTAGCGATTCCGCGCTTCGGGAGACTAACGAATTGTGCCAACTAGCAATCGAAGTGACGAGTACTTATTTCGCCGTACAATACAGCTGCAGAGATAGCTGACTATTCAGATCAACCGCAAACTATCCAGCGGACTGCTATTTTGCGAATTATCTCATTCGCCTTCTTGGCTAGATCAGAGGATATCTCCCTTGAAATGATGATCGGTTCCCTGTTTCCAGGATTCGAGGCGAACATTAAGAAGACGCTCGGGGTTACCGGCATGAAAGCGAATGCCGTGATGTCGCGACCGATCGCGGAAGCGAAAGTTCCACTCCCAACTTCTCCCGCAATCGGAAAGCAAGGCCAATCTCCTGTATCAAAGCGATAGTCTTGCGAGTGAAAAAGGATAATGTGAAGTTTTTGAAAACGATCCAACAATGTCGAGTTGAATGCGTCGATGCCGAGAATATACGGTGAGTTCAGGGACTCCAAGACGCTTTTCGCCTCTGGCCTTTCATCGGCAGCGAGCTCCTCTCTCATAGCATTCAACGCAGCAGGCGTGCGAAAATAGGCTGTTCCGGCGAAGTTCTTCAGAGCGGTGGTTCGGTGCGGCAAATTCATCAAGGCGTCTGCCAAGGTCTTTGCAATAGGTTGTTTGAATTCTGCGGCATTTTGCTCAAGGAAAATCAGATAATCGCGGGCCGTACTAAAGGCACTTTCGTGTACATTAAAAATTTTCTCCAACTCGTTCGAGAGTGGCCCCACAGGATCTTCGTAATAATTTTTCTCCAGAAAGACATTCTCGACAGATGCGTGAAAGTAGCCGCCCTTAATTTTGTCAAAGACCTTTAATTTTCCGTCAGCGTTACTCCACGCTCGTAAATATACGCGAGGTACATAGTGTTGTCTAGCGGTCAGATTCATGTGATTTCATTTCAATTTGAGTGTCGGTGCAGGTCAACACGCCAAGACATAGTAACATTGGCGATTTGATCGAGAACGAGGCCATGCCTCCAAAGTCATTTCAATCATCTGCATTCTAATAACGTCGCTCGAGGAAATGAGGATAGGAAGGGTTGACTCACAAATGTAGGTGGCAGTAAAAGCCTTCAATGCACCTATCGCAAAGTCTCTTTCTTACGCAATTAAAATTTTGGTGACGTCGAGGTGCGGTGATCGCTCGCAACGGTAGCGTGAGGACCGGGGCGTCGAGTACCACCGCGAACCGTTTCAGACCATCCCGCGACGCAATTACGCCATGAGCCGCAGCCAACCAGGATGGCTATCCGATCATCGGCCGTTAGCTGAGCCCCTCGTCCCTTTCGCATGTATTCATGGCCGGGCGCCCGCCGACACCTCTGGGATTGTTGCAACTGGCTAATTTCGGCCCTCTCTAATCGGCCCTATCGAGGTTGCCCGTGCTGGTGCGGGCTCTATATGGGGCATGACCGTGACAGCGGATCAATGTCAATCCCGCTCTCAGGCTCGCAGCACGCGCATGCTGCGCACAGCGTTCGGGCCGGCGATTAGCGGCTTCCTCGAAGACCCCGGCGTCGTCGAGGTCATGCTCAACCCCGACGGCAAGCTCTGGATCGACTACCTTGCGGGCGGCGTCGAGGATAGCGGCTGCCTCGTGGCACCTGCCGACGCCGAGCGCATCGTCCGCTTGGTTGCCCATCATGTCGGCGTCGAGGTGCATGCCGGCAGCCCGCGCGTCTCGGCCGAGCTGCCTGAGACCGGCGAACGTTTCGAGGGGCTGGTCCCGCCGGTCGTAGCCACGCCCTGCTTTGCCATCCGCCGCCCGGCGGTCGCCGTCTTTACGCTCGCCGACTACGTCGAGGCCGGCATCATATCCGTCACCCAGGCCAATGTGCTGCGCGCCGCGGTCTGGGAGCGCAAGAACATCCTCGTCGCCGGCGGCACCTCCACCGGGAAGACGACGCTGGTCAACGCGCTGCTCGCCGAGGTCGCCAAGACCGGCGACCGGGTGGTGCTGATTGAGGACACACGCGAGCTGCAATGCGCCGCCCCCAATCTGGTCGCGCTCAGGACCAAGGACGGCGTCGCCTCGCTCGCCGATCTCGTCCGTTCCGCGCTGCGGCTCCGGCCCGACCGCATTCCGATCGGCGAGGTGCGCGGCGCCGAGGCGCTCGACCTCCTCAAAGCTTGGGGCACCGGCCATCCCGGCGGCGTCGGCACGCTCCATGCCGGCTCGGCGCTCGGTGCGCTCCGTCGGCTGGAACAGCTGATCCAGGAAGCGGCCGTCACCGTTCCGCGGCCGCTCATCGCCGACACGATCGACCTCATCGCCGTGCTGACCGGCCGCGGCACGGCCCGGCGCCTCTCCGAACTCGCCCGCGTCGAGGGGCTCGACGCCGCCGGCGACTACATCCTTGCCCCAGCAGGAGATCCATGATGCTCGCTCGCCTCCGCCATCGTGCCGCAACGGCCGCCGCCGTCGTATCGCTCGCCGTCATCGCCGGGCCCGCCTTCGCGGCCGGCTCCAACATGCCGTGGGAGCAGCCGCTGACCCAGATCCTGAGCTCGGTCCAGGGTCCGGTTGCCAAGGTCGTCTCGGTCATCATCATCGTCGTGACCGGCCTGACACTGGCCTTTGGTGAGACGGCCGGCGGTTTCCGCCGGCTCATTCAGATCGTCTTCGGCCTGTCGATCGCTTTTGCCGCGTCGAGTTTCTTCCTCTCCTTTTTCCAATTCGCGGGCGGGGCGCTGCTCTGATGGACCGGGTCGAACCCGTGCCGGGGTTCTACGCCCCGGTCCATCGCGCCTTGACCGAGCCGATCCTGCTCGGCGGCGCGCCGCGCGCGGTCGCGATCGTCAACGGCACGCTCGCCGCTGCTGTCGGCCTCGGCCTGCGGCTTTGGCTCGTCGGCGCCGCGATCTGGCTCTTGGGTCACATGGCATCGGTCTGGGCAGCCAAGCGCGATCCCGCCTTCGTCGATGTCGTGCGCCGGCATCTGCGCTATCCGGCGCATCTTGGCGCGTGAGGCTGCGATGATGAATCTCGCCGAATACCGCCGCCGCTCGCAATGTCTGGCCGATTACCTGCCCTGGGCGGCGCTCGTCGGTCCCGGCACCGTCCTCAATAAGGATGGCTCGTTCCAGCGCAGCGCCCGCTTTCGCGGACCCGATCTCGACTCGGCGACGCCGGCTGAGCTGGTCGCGATCACCGCCCGGCTCAACAACGCGCTGCGCCGCCTGGGATCTGGCTGGGCGATCTTCGTCGAGGCCCAGCGCCGGCCGGCGGGGCGCTATCCCGCGGGTGCCTTCCCCGATGCCGCGTCGGGTCTCGTCGATGCGGAGCGACGGGCACAGTTCGAGGAAGAAGGGGCGCACTTCGAGAGCGGATATTTCTTGACGCTCCTCTGGCTGCCGCCGGCGGAGGACACGGCGCGCGCCGAAGCCTGGCTTTACGAGAACCGTGCCCAGGGCGGCGCCGATTGGCGGGCGATGCTGGCCCTCTTCGCCGATCGGACCGAGCGCGTGCTGGCGCTGGTCGAGGGTTTCATGCCCGAGGCGCGCTGGCTCGACGATGGCGAGACGCTGACCTATCTGCATTCCTGCATCTCGACCAAGGTGCAGCGCGTGCGCGTGCCCGAGACGCCGATGCATCTCGACGCGATCCTGCCCGATCAGGCCTTGGCCGGCGGGCTCGAGCCGCGGCTGGGTTCCGCGCATCTGCGCGTGCTCACGATCATGGGCTTCCCGTCACAGACCTGGCCCGGCCTGCTCGACGAGCTCAACCGGCTGGCCTTCCCCTATCGCTGGTCGACCCGCGCGATCTGCCTCGACAAGACCGACGCCGCCAAAGTGCTCGGCAGGATCCGCCGGCAATGGTTCGCCAAGCGCAAGTCGATTATGGCCATTGTCAAAGAGGTCATGACCAACGAGGCGTCCGTGCTGATGGACTCCGATGCCGCCAACAAGGCGCTCGACGCCGATCAAGCGCTGCAGGAACTCGGCGCCGATCTCGTCGGGCAGGCCTATGTCACCGCGACCGTCACAATCTGGGACGAGGATCCGCGCATCGCCGAGGATCGGCTGCGCCTGGTCGAGAAGGTCGTGCAGGGTCGCGACTTCACCTGCTTGCGCGAGACCGTCAACGCCGTCGAGGCCTGGCTCGGCTCGCTGCCCGGCCATGTCTATGCGAATGTGCGGCAACCGCCGGTCTCGACGCTGAACCTCGCCCATATGATGCCGTTCTCGGCGGTCTGGGCCGGGCCGGAGCAGGACGAGCATTTCAAGGCGCCGCCGCTGTTTTATGCCCGGACGGAAGGCTCGACGCCGTTCCGCTTCTCGCTCCATGTCGGCGACGTCGGCCACACGCTGATCGTGGGTCCGACGGGCGCTGGCAAGAGCGTGCTCTTGGCGCTGATGGCACTGCAGTTCCGCCGCTACGACCGGGCACAGATCTTCGCCTTCGATTTCGGGGGATCGATCCGGGCGGCGGCCCTCGCCATGGGCGGCGACTGGCACGATCTCGGCGGCGCGCTTGCCGGCGATGCGGCGGAACCGCTGTCACTGCAGCCGCTGGCCCGGATCGACCAGCCCGGCGAACGCGGCTGGGCTGCTGAATGGGTCGCATCGCTGCTGGCGCGTGAAGGCGTCACTATCACGCCGGAGCTGAAGGATCATCTCTGGTCGGCACTGACCTCGCTCGCCTCGGCGCCGGTATCGGAGCGCAGCCTCACCGGCCTGTCGGTGCTGCTGCAATCGACGGCGCTGAAGCAGGCGCTGCAGCCTTACACCGTGGCTGGACCCTGGTGGCGCTTGCTCGATGCCGAGGAGGAACGGCTCGGTGTTGCCGATGTGCAAGCCTTCGAGACCGAGGGGCTGATCGGCACCGGCGCGGCATCGGCGGTGCTCTCCTATCTCTTCCATCGGATCGAGGACCGGCTCGACGGAAGGCCGACGCTGCTGATGATCGACGAGGGCTGGCTCGCCCTCGACGATCGCGGCTTCGCCGGCCAACTGCGCGAATGGCTGAAGACGCTACGCAAGAAGAATGCGAGCGTCGTCTTCGCGACCCAGTCGCTCGCCGATATCGACGGCAGTCCGATCGCCGCCGCGATCATCGAGAGCTGCCCGACCCGCATCTTTCTCCCGAACGAGCGCGCGCTCGAGCCGCAGATCGCCGCCATCTATCGCCGCTTCGGGCTCAACGACCGGCAGATCGAGATCCTGAGCCGGGCGACACCGAAGCGCGACTATTACTGTCAATCCCGCCGCGGCAACCGCCTGTTCGAGCTCGGCCTCTCCGAGGTGGCGCTCGCCTTCACCGCGGCTTCGTCCAAGACCGACCAGGCCGCCATCGCCGAGATCCTCGGCAGGGCGGGGCGTGACGGTTTCGCCGCCGCCTGGCTCCGGCACAAGGGCCTCGACTGGGCCGCACAGATAATCGATCGCCAGGAGATCTCACGATGAATGCCCGTCCGCTTGTGCTGGCGCTTGCCGGCATCGCGCTCTGTGCGGTTCCGGCACGGGCGCAATACATCGTCTACGACCCGACCAACTTCTCGCAGAACGTGCTGACGGCCGCGCGCGAGCTGCAGCAGGTCAACAACCAGATCCGCGAGCTCGAGAACCAGGCGAGCATGCTGATCAACCAGGCGCGCAATCTGGCGAGCCTGCCCTATTCGGCGCTGGCACCGCTCGAGCAGTCGATCGCCCAGACCGAGCAGCTGCTCGCGAAGGCCCAGAACATCGCCTATAGCGTCGCCTCGATCGACCAAGCCTTCACCCAGACCTATCCGCGCGCCGTTACCGCGTCGCCCTCGAACCAGCAGCTCCTCGCCGGGGCGCAGCAGCGCTGGCAGAACTCGCTCGTGGGCTTCCAGGACGCCATGCATGTCCAGGCTGGTGCCGTGCAGAATCTCGAGACCACGCGGACCCAGATCGACGCGCTGATCGGGTCGAGCCAAGGCGCGCAAGGCGCGTTGCAGGCGGCCCAATCCGGCAATCAACTGGTCGGCCTCGCGACCAAGCAGCTCGCAGACCTCACCGGCGTCATGGCGTCGATCGCCCGCGCCCAAAGCCTCGAAGCCGCCCGCGGAGTCGAGAGCGTGCTCCAGGCGCAGCAGCAATTCTCGAGCTTCCTCAACTACGGGCCGGGCTACCAGCCCGGCACCGCGGCGATGTTCCACTAGCAGGCGGGGAGCGGCGTCATGGGCGGCACCGGCGTCATCGACAATTTCCTGTCAGTCTTCACCCGATACATCGATTCCGGCTTCGGGCTTGTGCAGGGCGATGTCCGCTGGCTCGCCGGCACGCTGATCGCGCTCGACATCACGCTCGCCGGGATCTTCTGGGCGCTGGCGCCGGACGAGGATGTGATCGCACGGCTGGTCAAGAAGACGCTCTATATCGGCGTCTTCGCCTTCATCCTCGGCAATTTCAACGGCCTCGCGCAGATCATCTACAATTCCTTCGCGGGTCTCGGCATCGAGGCCGGCGGCGGTACGCTGAGCCAGGCCCAGCTGCTGCAGCCGGGCAGGCTGGCCCAGGTCGGGATCACGGCAGGCACGCCGATCCTGGCTGCGATCGGCGAGCTTGTCGGCTTCACCGGCATCGTCGTCAACCTCGTCCAGATCATTATACTGCGACTCTTTGACGACCCGAATTTTTTCGGAATCCCCTTGCCGTGTGGGCGAATCGGGATTCTACAGGGGTCATGATACGGCCTGGCTTCCTAGACGCAGAATCGCGAC
>Ga0209274_10000109_pt1 | contig 70445 bp, 62 predicted proteins | sample HubBroMetageREF1_FD_188343 | JGI IMG/M metagenome (GOLD analysis project Ga0209274, IMG submission 188343) | Reference soil microbial communities from the Hubbard Brook experimental Forest, New Hampshire, USA - Hubbard Brook CCASE Soil... | ecosystem: Environmental > Terrestrial > Soil >...
ACAGAAAAGGCGCCATGCCGTATTCTGATCGCAAGGACAAAACGGATTGCCTGCCCGGAAAGTGCTCGCACGTATCTCGACCGCGCTAATGGCCCTCATTTTGGCCGGAGTGACGCCCTCGCGCGCGCAAGATCAGCCCCCGGCCGCAGATGCCGTGAGCCCGATCAACACGGATCGCCCGGCAGTTACGAATTCGAGCGTGGTCGTCCCGGTCGGAAGCCTTCAGCTGGAGAACGGTTTTCTTGAAACCGGCAGCCAGGGCCAAAGCGTCGTAGATGCTCCAGAGACTCTAGTGCGCTTCGGCTTGGCCAAGACGACGGAGTTGCGTTTCACCGTGCCAGATTATTTCGACGACCTGAAGAGCGGCAACGGAGTCGGCTCGGGATTCGGCGACCTTGCCATCGGGGTCAAACAGCAACTCGGTCCCGTGCATAAGTTCGATGTCTCCGTGATCGCGTTTGTCAGCTTGCCTACTGGCGCCAACGGCGTGTCGAGCGGCGGCTACGATCCGGGATTGCAGGTGCCCTGGTCGCGCGCCCTGTCGGCCAACTGGACGGCCGCGGGAATGTTTTCGGTGTACTGGCCGACGCAGTACCGGCAGAACCAGGGCAGCACGCGAAATGTGACCGGCGAAACCACATTTCTTGTCGATCGGCAATTGACGAAACCCTGGGATGCGTTTGTCGAGTACGCGGGTGACTTTCCGGAGGTTGGAGGCCCGCGGCACTTGCTGCACTTCGGAACCGCCCTGAAAATCGCAAAGCAGCAGCAGATCGATTTCCATGTCGGTGCGGGCCTGTCGTCGGCTGCCGTGGATCACATCGTTGGAGTCGGGTATTCGTTTCGCTTCCAAGTGATCCCGAGCAGATAGCGAGCGTCGGCGCAAGTCCAGCCGCCGGCGGCGGTTTCGGATAACTTTACATGGCTCTACATTCCATGCTTGGCGCGATACTTTTCTCACCATGAAAGCCACAAATTGGGAGTTCAGGAACCGAGCGCTGGTGTTCGGCCTGATCTTTGGCCTCACTTTTCCTCTCTACGCTTTGGACCACGGGAATTCCACGGCCACGCTGGCCAACTGGCTCGGAGCAAGACTGCAGATGAATGCCGACCGGCTTGCTCAAGTACTGTTTGGTTGCGCCGCTATCCTGCTGATTGTGGCGGCTCTCATCCGCACCTGGGCTTCAGCCTATCTGCAGGCGGACGTTGTCTACGCCGCCGAAGTGAAGACCCGGTCGCTGGTCGCCGACGGACCTTACCGGCGCGTCCGCAATCCGCTATATTTCGCGAACGTCTTGATGGCCATCGCCCTGGGCTCCATGATGAGCCGAACTGGATTCTTAGTGGCGGTTGTGGGGATGCTGGTTTTCTGTTACCGGCTGATCGTTCGTGAAGAGGCCGAACTGCAAGCGAACCAGGGACAACCGTACGAGCTCTACCGGAAGGCGGTTCCGCGTTTACTGCCATCCCTTTGGCCGCGCATTGCTTCCGCCGGCCGCGCACCCAGGTGGGCCGCAGGATTCAAGGCAGAATGTTGGTACTGGGGATTTGCCGCGGCCCTTGTGGTCTTTGCCATAACTTTGAAGCTCAAGCTATTTTTTGCGATACTCACGGCCAGCGTTGCGTTGCTGTGGTTGTCATCCCTGGTCTTTCAAAAGGAGTCGGCCTCGCAAGCGTCCGTTGGAGGCAACCAGCCCTCCCGCAAATCCACCGCCACCAAGCCATAAGGCTGCCTAACTAGGGGCGCGCCGCATAGCCGCCCCGCATAGCAAAGAGCGACGATTTCTGAATGGATGTTGCTCAACCATGCCGCCCAGTCATGCCGCCGAACCAAACAAATTCAGGTTCGCGCGAACATTTCCTCAAGCGTGGCGGAAACCTCCTGCGCAGTTCTTGCCGACACCTCTCCCAGCATTCGCACCAATCGCTGCCGGTCGACGGCACGGAGTTGGTCCAGCGCGACCTGTCCTCGTTTTCCCTGAAATCGCACCGCTACCCGGGTAGGGTAGGGGCGTGTGACTGTGGTCATGGGAGCGATGACGACGGTCCGCAGATGCCGGTTCATTTCATCGGGTGAGATGACCAGGCAAGGACGGGTCTTCTGGATCTCAGCCCCCTGCGTGGGATCGAGGACGACCAGCCAGACCTCATCGCGTTGTGGCGCGATATGCGGACCGCTTACCACCGCCATTCCTTATGGTCGAACTCGTTGGGTTCCGTGACTTCCAGCATGAGTTCGTCGGGCGTGGCGTGCTCCGAAGCGACATGACCTGAGGCAAGAAACGCATCGTTCCAGCCCTGGCGTGGCTGGCGTTCGGAAGAGATGATCAGGCAGTCGTTTGCGACCTTGAGCTCGACGGTCTTGCCCAACCCGCATTGCTCGATGAAAGGTTTAGGAATGCGGACGCCGCGAGAGTTGCCGATGCGAACCAGTTCCGTTTTCATGCCAGAATACCTCTGTAATTACATTGTAAGCACTTGGGGCCGCGTCTGCAAGAGCTTTCCCCTACCGGCGTTGGCTGCGGTAGAAGGTGCTTCCCATTTGACTCCCGCCTTCGCCCGCGCTACGCTGGACTCAAATGGTTGGTAACCGCCCCGTAGTCGGGGTGCGCAATCCGGTCCGCTCCACTTCTTCCCTTAGCTATTTGCGTGCAAAAAACGCCGGCACAGGTTCACCCGAATCCGGCAAACCACATCAACGTAAACCAGATCCCGGTAACCACCATCTTATTGGTGCAATGACGAGTGAGCCTAGTCCGGCTGCTGGAGGCGGCGCCATAATCCTGAATGAAAAAAAATATTGAACTTACCCCTGACATCGAGACCTTGTTCGGCACCCGCGATGAAAATCTCCACGTGCTCGAAGATGGCCTGAACGTCAATATCGATCTGCGCTCGAACCGCATTGAACTGGAAGGCGCGCCCCGCGACGTGGCACGCGCCGAACAGCTCTTCGCCGACTACGAGCATCTGCACCGCACCGGTCATCAGTTCGTGAACGGCGACCTGAACAGCATGCTGCGCGTGGTGGTCGGCGATCCGAATGCAACTCTCAGAGGATTGGCCGAAGCCGGCCGCCAGCGTTCTTTTGGCCGGCGCACCGTCCAGCCCAAAAGCCCCAACCAGCGCCGCTACCTGGAAGCCATCGAGCAGCATGACATGGTCTTTGGCGTGGGCCCAGCCGGCACCGGCAAAACTTATCTGGCCGTGGCCATGGCCATCTCAGCGCTGCTGAACAAGCAGGTGAACCGCATCATTCTGGCGCGTCCGGCGGTCGAGGCCGGCGAGCGCCTGGGCTTTCTGCCCGGCACCTTGCAGGAGAAGATCGACCCTTATCTGCGCCCCTTGTATGACGCGCTCTTTGACATGCTCGACCCCGAGCGCGTCGAACGTTATCTGGAAAAAAATATTATCGAGATCGCGCCCATCGCCTTCATGCGCGGACGCACCCTGAACGATTCCTTCGTCATCCTCGACGAGGCGCAGAATACCACCTCGGAACAGATGAAGATGTTCGTCACTCGACTGGGATTTAATTCCAAGGCGGTGATCACCGGTGATATAACGCAGATCGACTTGCCCAGCGCGCGCCGCAGCGGCCTGATCGAAGCGGTCGAGATTCTGCAAGGCGTAAACGGCCTGGCGTTCGTGCACTTCGACGAAAGCGACGTGGTGCGTCATCACCTGGTGCAGAGGATCATCCGCGCCTATGACGAGCACAAAACGCGCCTGGCGCAACAGTTGTCGCTGCTGGAATCGAAGCCGGGGACGCCGCCGAACGTTAATATTAATATTGCCGGGAATATTGCCGAGGTTCCTCCGCGCCCAGCGTCGTTGCCGGTAACGACGGATGAGCCGCGCCTGCGCAATTAGCGCAATGAAAAGTTAGTTTGTCATCCTGAGCGAAGCGAAGGACCTATTGCATTTGGCCCCGGAATGCATAGGTCCTTCTTCGCTCAGGAAGCACGGTGGGAACTTGGTCATCTTTCAAAAGCGCGTCCCCGACCTGACCGAGCTAGCGCTCAACCGTTTCGTGGTGCGAGCGCGCCGGGCCGCGGGACTGAAGGGCACGGTCAACGTGCTGCTAACGACGAGCACCGAGATGAAATCCCTGAACCGCCGTTTCGGCAGAAAAGACAAACCGACCGACGTGCTCTCATTCCCGGCCGAGCCCGACGTCCGAGAGCAGTTCGCGGGCGAAATCGCTATTTCGGCGGAAATCGCAGCCCAAAATGCGCGAGCGCTGGGACACTCGCCGGCCGAGGAGATTAAGATTCTGGTGTTACACGGTGTCCTGCATCTGCGCGGCTACGATCACGAGTGCGACGGTGGACAGATGGCGCGGCGAGAAAAACAACTGCGCGCGAAACTCCGGCTGCCGCTGGGCCTGATCGAAAGAGCGGCGATCGAAAGAGCGACGGCTCCCCGCCCAGAGAGGAAGCAATAATAACTAATGATCGGCGCCGGCATAGCTCTCGCGCTCCTGTTCGGCCTGCTGACGCTCGTCTCCTACGTCGACCGTCTCTATCAGGAGATTGGCAAATTCCTCTCGCGCGATTTCCAGGACAACATCGACGCGTTCGAGCAGATCGTCGAGCCACACCTGGGAGTGACGCGCGAGCGCGCCTCGCTCTCCATGGCGATTCTGACGCAACTGGTCACCGCCGCCATCGCCATGATCGTCGGCTTCACCGTGTTTCGCGACCGTGCCTGGAGCGTCTACGAAGTCCTCGAGGCCACGCTCAGCCTGGTGCTGATCATCATCATGTTTAACCGCCTGCTGCCGTTCGTCTTTTTTTCGCGAACCCGTGGCCGGTGGCTGGCGGATTGGGTTTTGCTCCTGCGCCTGCTGATCTACCTGGTTCTGCCGGTGACGCTGGTGCTCGGATTCTGCCAGTCCGTGGCTGCGCTTACCCGCGAACACGCCGACGCCCAACCCGAAACTTCCTCCGAAGCCGTCGACGCCCTGATCGAAGCGGGACAGGAAGAAGGCATTATCCAGGAAAGCGATCGCGATCTGATCCAGTCGGTGGTGGAGTTCAGCGGCAAGACCGTTCGCGAAGCGATGAAGCCAAGGCCGGAGATAGTAGCCGTCCCCTCCGACTACACTGTAGAAAAGATAGTCGAGTTACTAAGAGTGAAGCCGTTTTCCAGAATCCCCGTATATGAAGGTTCGATTCACCATATCAAAGGCATTCTCCACACTCAGGATGTGCTGCAAGTGCCCGATTCCGAGGCGCACGCGCGGACGGTCGCGACGCTGATGCGAACCGACGTTTACTTTGTCCCCGAAAGCAAGTTAGTAAGCGACCTGTTGCGTGAGATGCAGCGCAGTAACATCCGCATGGCAATCGTGGTGGATGAATACGGCGGCGTGGCTGGCCTGGTGACTATAGAAGACTTAGTGGAAGAGATCGTCGGCGAAATCGGCGACGAACACGAGAAAGCTCAAGTCGTTCAGGAAAACGATCATTCCTACGTTGTTCCCGGCAATATGGATGTCGATCGCCTCGATGAACTCTTCGGCATGAGACCGGAAGGCCGCGAGTCCTCAACCATTGCCGGCCTGGTCAGTGAACTCGCCGGACGCATTCCAAAGAAAGGCGAAGTCATCGAAGACGAAGGCCTGAAGTTCGAAGTGCTGGACTCGACCGATCGAAGGGTGGAGCGCGTCCGCATTACCAGCGCGCCCAGGCAGATGAAGTTGATTTAGCGATTCGCGCAAACGGAGATGATGCGAAGGACTCCGCTGGCGGCCAGTAGCCAGAAGCGAGTAGCCTACTCCCATGTCCTTTCACTCCGGATTCGTTTGCATCCTCGGCCGCCCCAATGCGGGCAAGAGCACGCTGCTGAATGCGCTGGTCGGCGAGAAGCTGGCCATCATTTCGCCCAAGCCTCAGACCACGCGCAACCGCATTCTTGGCATCATCAATGTCAATGCGTCCAAGCAGAAGGCGAAGCTGAAAGGAAGCGAGGCCGGACAGATCGTTCTCATCGACACGCCCGGAGTTCACCGCTCCGGTTCTTCGCTCGGACGCAAGATGATGTCCGAGATACGCGAGGCGCTCGAAGGTTGCGAACTGATTCTCATGATTGTCGATGCCAAGAAGAAGTGGGACGCTGATGACAGCTTCGTCCTCGACCTGGCGAAAAAAGCGGACACGCCGGTTTTCCTGCTGCTCAACAAAATTGATCTGCTCGCCGACAAGAGTCAACTGCTCCCGCTGATCGCGCAGTTCCAGACCCTGCATCAGTTCAAGGAGATCGTCCCCATCTCTGCGCTCAAAAAGAAAGGTCTCGATGAGTTGGTGTCCTGCGTGTTGAAGGCGCTGCCCAACGGCCCACGCTATTTTCCCGAAGATCAGATTACCGATCAGCCGGTGCGCTTCATGGCGGCGGAGCTGATCCGCGAGCATGTTCTAATGCAGACCCATGAAGAGGTGCCGCACGCGGTCTCGGTTCTGATCGAGCAGTTTGAAGAGAGTCCGAGGATGACGCGGATTGCCGCCGTGATTTACTGCGAACGCGAAGGCCAAAAGGCCATCCTGCTCGGCAAAGGCGGACAGATGCTCAAGAAGATTGGAACTGCCGCCCGCCTCGACATAGAAAAGATGATAGGAACCAAAGTCTTTCTCGAACTCTTCGTCAAGATCAAGGCCGGCTGGCGCGATTCGCGAAGCTTCGTGGAAGAACTGGATTGGCGGCGTCAGCTACAGCAGATCGGAGGGCCGCCAGATCCGGAGGGGTGAAATTGTGCACCGCCCCCCGGACACGATTTTGCCACCATCTCCTAACCCATGGCTTTCAAGGTATTAGGCAGACAATTGACTGCGGTAAGCCGACGACCTACGAGGCTGCCGGTTACCCAGGATCCAAATAAGGTTTGCATCTCAGGCCCTAAATCCCTAGAATCTGTCAGCGCCTTCCTGCATCTCAACTAGGGGAAAGGCTGGAGCCGAGCCCAAGCCATCTATGGCAGATTCTTCCCCATCGTCTGAGCAACACCGGCAGCCGTGTGACTTCGACCCGGAGAAGCTTGACCTCAAGTTGAGCGTGACGCTGTCCGCCGACCGCGATGCCGTGGACACAGTTGTCCGCAGTGTGATGAACGTGGTGCGGGAACTGAAATGCGCTCCCGGAAGCGAAGACCATATCGAACTGGCGCTGGCCGAAGCCCTGGCCAATGCCGTTGTCCATGGAGCGAAAAACGATCCTTCCAAAATCATCGAATGCGACGTGGCATGCGACGACCGGCGCGGCGTCCTGATCATAGTGCGCGATCCCGGCCCCGGTTTCGATCCCGCGCAGATCCCCAACCCCTGCCATGGTGACAACATCTATGCCAATCACGGCCGGGGCATCTACCTGATCAATCAGTTGATGGACGAAGTCCAGTTTCACAAGAACGGGACCGAGATTCACATGCTGAAGAAATAGAAAAGGTCTCAGGTGCTAGGTCTCAGGTCTCAGGAAAACCAACCGGTGGGCCGCCGTCCGAGCAAGTACTGGAAGATGATTTCCCTATCTAAAGGAAGCCGCGAAATAAGCTGCGAAGCAGGAAGATTTTCATGAGACCTAAGACCTGACACGTGAGACCTGCTTCACTCTTTTGCCGCAATCCCCAAAGTCTTCATCTTGCGATACAGGTGGCTGCGCTCGAGCCCCAAAACTTCCGCGGTGCGGCTGACGTTGCCATGATTCTCGTCCAGCTTTTTGAGAATGTAGTCGCGCTCATAAGCCGCGCGCGCCTGGTGCAGCGTGGAACCCTCGCTGCCCGCCACCCGGCTGCCGTCGCGGTGCACCAGCGGCGGAAGATGCTTGCGTTCAAAGCGCGAAGTGGTGGGATTCATGATCACGATGCGCTCAATCACATTGCGCAACTCGCGGACGTTCCCCGGCCAGGCATAGCGCATCAGGGAATCGATGGCATCGTCGGTGATCTCTCGCGGACGGCGTCCATAGGCCGAAGCAAATTCTTTCAGAAAGTACCGCGCAAACAAAGGAATGTCTTCCTTGCGTTCGCGCAGCGGCGGCACCACGAAAGGAACCACGTTCAGACGATAGAAAAGATCCTCGCGGAAGTTTCCCCTGGCGATTTCTTCCTCCAGATCCTTGTTCGTGGAAGCAATCACGCGCACGTCCACGGTGACGGGATCGTCGCTTCCCACGGGAATAAAACGCTGCTGTTCCAGAGTGCGCAAAACTTTCGACTGCGTCTTCAAACTCATATCGCCAACTTCGTCGAGAAACAAAGTTCCGCGATCGGCCTTCTGAAATTTGCCTTCCTTGTCGGCCGTAGCTCCCGGAAAAGATGACTTGCGGTGCCCGAACAGCTCGCTGTCAATCAGATCCTCGGGAATCGCCGCGCAATTCATCTCGACAAACATTCCATCCTTGCGCAGGCTCTGCATGTGGATCGCATGCGCGACCAGCTCTTTGCCCGTGCCCGACTCGCCGTAGATCAGCACCCGTCCATTAGTCGGCGCCATCAGCGCAATCTGCTGGCGTAGCGCCTTCATCGGAACGCTGTCTCCCACGATTACGCTCTTCGACTGCAGTTGTTTCCGCAGATCGAGATTCTCATGGCGCAGCCGCCGCGCTTCGATCGCATTCTTTACCAGGATGAGAGTCTTTTCGAGCGAGAGTGGCTTCTCCGCAAAATCGTAGGCACCGAGTTTCGTGGCACGCACAGCCGTCTCGATGGTTCCATGGCCCGAGATCATGATGACCTCCGGCGGACCGTCCATCTCGCGAATCTTCGCCAACACGTCGAGCCCGTCGATGCCGGGAAGCCACACGTCGAGCAGGATCAGGTCGAAGCTCGTCCGGCGCAGCAAATCCAGGCAGTCTTCGCCGCTCGGGCTGACGCTGGTCTTGTAGCCCTCGTCTTCAAGGATGCCGCGCAAGGATTCGCGGATACCGGATTCGTCATCGACAATGAGGATGTGTGCCATGGTTATTCAGTCGATAGTCGTTGGTCGTTCGTCGTTAGTAAGCGCGTGACTTGCCTCCCGCGGGACACGAAAAAACCCCGAACGACCATCGACTAACGACCAATGACTCCTACCGTGCCGCCGGAGCGTTGATCGTTTCCATCGCTACCGGCAGCTCGATCACGAAGCGGCTGCCGACCGGCTTATTTTCTTCGACGCGAATCGAACCGCGATGGTCCTCGACAATTCTGCTCACAATCGCGAGCCCCAGCCCCGTACCGCGTTGCTTGGTAGAAAAGTAGGGCAGGAACAGCCGTTCCTTCACGTCGCGTGAAACTCCCAGCCCGGTGTCGGAGACCGCCAATTCCACAGCGTCGCGGCTGGCCACCAGCGAAGTTGAAATCGTAATCTCTTTCACAATCGCGTCCTGCATGGCCTCCGCCGCGTTATCCACCAGGTTCGCGACCGCACGCTTGATGGCTTCCGGGTCCGCCATCACGGGCGGCAGATCGTGCGCCAGTTCCGTGCGCACGCGAATGCCCTCCAGCCGCCCATTGAACATGATGAGGGCGCCCTCCACCAGGCCATTCAAACTGGCGGGCTGTGGGCGCGAAGCTGGAAAACGCGCCAGCACCGAAAATTCATCGACCAGCGAGCGCACTGTCTCGACAGCTTTGCTGATGGTGTCCGCGCAAGTGCGGATGACCTCAAGCGAGGCTGCATCGGGCGCGATCCCCCGCGCTAAATGGCGATGAATGCGCTCGGCCGAAAGCGCGATCGGGGTTAATGGATTTTTAATCTCATGCGCCACGCGCCGCGCCACCTCGCGCCAGGCTGCCTGTTTCTGCGCGCGCAGCAGGTCCGACAGATCTTCGAATACCAGCACGTATCCCAGCCCCTCGGCCGCGGGGCTCAGCGCGGAGACGGTCACGGCGACATTCAACTTCGCTCGGGGCAGGGCAAGTTCCATGTTGGCTGCCGTGATGCCCATGCGATCGGCGCGACGGAGCAGCGGTTCGAGATCCGCCAGCACATCGGCGGGGATCACCTCCCGCAGGGGCAGGTTCACCAGCGCCGCCGGGCTTACATACTCGCTTCGCTCCAGATAAAACATGCGCGAGAAAGCCGCATTCGCGAGCGTAACGCGGCGCTCCGCATCAATCGAAATCACTCCCGTCGGCAGACTCTCCAGGACCGTTTCGATATACCGGCGTCTCCCTTCGAGCGCCTCGTTCGCCGCGCCCACATCGCGGCTCGACGCTTCGATCTGGTGCCGGCTGGATTCGAGCTGCTCCGCCATGCTGTTGAACGACTGCACCAGTTCGGCCAGTTCGTCGGTGGCGCGAATGTCGACGCGGTAGTCGAGTTGCCCCTTGGAGATGGCCTCCGTGCCCGCCGCCAGCGCCGCCACGGGACGGTTAACCAACTTCGAAAGCATAAGCGCGAGCCAGGTCGAAGCGAACAGCACCACCACCGTCAGCAGCAGCAGAAATCCGATATAAGTCCGCCGAAAGAGTTTTCTCTTTGCCGCCAGCTCGACGTAGCGCTGCTGGCTTTCCTGAATCTGGGTGACGGTTTGCGCGAATCTTGGCGGGAGAGGCATGGCGACGAGTACAGCGCCCTCACGGAACGGGGCCGCCGCGACTATGTAATCCGTCTGGCCCCACTGAAAATGCGGGTGCTCTCCGCGCACGGCCTGCTTCAGCGGGAAGTGATCCTTCATTTCGGTCCAGAGCGCCGGTGTGCCCACGCTGGCGACCGCGTTGCCATGCTCAAGAGCCAAAACGAATCCGCCCTGTAGAGTCGGGATGTGTTCGCGAAGTTCTTCCGTGGCGTCAAAAAAATTTCTGTCGGCGAAGGCTCCTTTGAATTCTTCCGACTGAACGATGGATTGCGCTTCCGAGGTCGCATTCTGGCCCGCGTAGTCATAGAGCAGGGCCGACATGGCCGCGGTATCCGCGCGCACTTCCTCGACCGGCTGGGAAAACCACTTGTCGATGGAGCGGTTCATCAGCCCGTAAGAGAACCAGAACATGGCCAGCACGGGCAGGAACGACAGCAGCAGGCTGACCACGACCAGGCGCGTGCGGAACTTCGAACCCGCCACGCCTTGCCGCCGTTCGGCGTAGAGCTTCAGCAGGTTGCGCCCGAGAACGACCGTCAACGCCACGAAAGCAAAAAAGATCAGGCCGCTCAGTCCGGCAAAAAACAGCAATTCCTGATTACTGTCAGGGCTGATGAACTTCAGATTGAACGAGGCCTGCCCCACCAGAATCGCAAGCAGTAGAAAAGCTCCGATTGCGAGCGTGATGACAGCCTTCCGGCGGCCGGAGGTCCTGGTTTTGTCGCGAGTTGGATCGAGTGCGGTCAAGGATTGATCACATTATAGGGCGTCCTTGGTGGACCCGCGCATCTCGGCTAGCGTAGGGACAGCCGCCCTCGGCTGTACAAGCGGAGCGCAGATCGGCGGTTGCCAGTGCTAAGGCGGTTTTCGATTCGTAGCGCGACTGACGACGAGCGACTAAGGGCGAAGCAGCGACCAACGACGCGCAAGAGGAACAAACTCCGCGAATCGCTCAGTGGGGCGCGATCGGCCGGTAAATGATGCCGATCACGATGCCGACGATAACCCATTCCACAAAGTAAGCTGCCGCTTGTTGGACAGTGAGTTTCAGTCCGATGTTCAGGTTGACATAGTTGTGCACGACAAAGGCGCAAATCGCAAAGACCCCGATCAGTGCGCCGAAGAGGGCGCCGAAGCGTGCCGCTTCGCCAATGCCGGAGCCGCCACGGTATAGCATTGCGTAAATTACCGCCAGCGCCACCATTGACAGAAACATGGCAGCCATTCCGGCCGGCATGTGGCTCATCTGCCCTTGCTGGGAACGGTACACGGCGGGGTATTTGAGGAACTCATCCTTAAGCGAAGGCAACAGGCCGAATGCGGCGCCGCCGGCGATGAAGTACGACACGAATCCGCCAAGAGCTGCCAGAGCGATGCGCGCGAAATTCATTGCCAATCCTCTTCCTTTCCGAATTACACGTGGTTGACTACAACCTGTTTCGCCAGCAAAGAGTCCAGTTTGTCGAACGATTCGCTGGTGCCCTTCGACACCATCTCGCATATGCTCTGCCCCGGGAATCCTACCTGCGTCAAAATCATTTTCGTCTGCGCGCCTTGACCTTGATGAAGCTCGATGAATTCCACGACCACGCGCGTGGTGACCCCGGGGAAATCGGCGTGGTAAGCGATCTTTTCCGGTTCGACGATCTCGTCGTATTGGCCCTTGTAGGAAAATTCCCCGGCTCCTGTGATCTGCATAACACAAGTAAAGAAGCCGCCGACCCGAAAATCCATCGCGCACTCGACCTTAGATGTATCCTTGCAACCCCACCATTGCTGCAGGCGGTCGACCTCTTTCCAGAACGCAAACACCAGATGCCGCGGAGCGTCGAAGACCCGCGTAATTTGCAAGCGATTGTCGCCAACCTTCACCTCGGATTTCATGGCTTCTTCTCCTTATTATTGTTGAGATTATTGTTGAGCGAAGGTTTGCCGAGCGATTGCTGCGCCGTCTTGAGCAACTGATCGAGAGTGTCAAACCCCGACTCCCACCCCGCCGCACACTGGGCGATCCACTTCCGGGCATCTTCCAGGCCGGCGGTGTCGGAGCGAATCAGATGCTCGCGTCCATGACGCTGCCGCGTAATCAGTCGAGCGTTCTCCAGCACCCGGAGATGCCTCGAGATGGCCGGCAGCGAGATGCGAAAGGGCTTGGCCAGAGCCGTTACCCGGCGCTCACCTTGTTGCGAAAGACGCTGCACAATCCGCCGCCGTGTCGGGTCCGCCAGGGCCGCAAAAACCGCCGAAACCTTTTCTTGTTTGTTAACCACGGCGTTAAATGTACGGCAGCGGGCTTGTGGAGTCAAGAAAATAGTTAGCCTATTTGTTAAATATGTTTCCCGGCTAGCGGCGCGCCGCCTCCAGCGCCGTCCGTAGCGCCTGGAAAGCGGGTTTGGGCTGATAGTTGCGATCAAACGGCACCGCCGCGCCCTGTGTCTGCTTCGAGTGCGATCCAATCCAGGAATACTTGTCCGTGAAGCCCCAGGTCTGGATCGCCGTGCATCCCGGATGAGACAGGCAAGCGCCGGCAATCTGGCGATAGATGTCCGCCTGCTGTTGCAGATCCTCGGGGCGAGCGTTGCCGCTGGCGTCGACCGGCAGGGCGACGTCCATCTCGGTGATGTGGACCTGCACCCCCAGAGCAGTGAAGCGCTTGATATTGGCGGAAATGGAGGCGACATTGGCGTGCAGGCTCGCCATTTGTGTCAGAGAAATGTGCATCTGCAATCCCACGCCATCGACGGGAACGCCGCGCTCGCGGAAATCGCGAACCATGGCATAGATCGCGTCCGACTTGGGATTTATCGTCTCCGCCTCGGCCTCGTTGTAAAACAGCAAAGCCTGCGGGTCGGCCTCATGAGCCCAGCGGAAACAGCGCTCAATATAGGAGTAACTCGGCTGCGCGCTGTGAGCCGCGAGCTCCCAGCGAACTGGGTCGCTCGAAGCTATCGCGATTCCGGGCTGGTCGCGCCAGATCGTGCTGCGCAGTTCGCCCGGGTGCAACTCGTCGAAGGCTTCATTGACCACGTCCCACGCGAAGATCTTGCCCCTGTAATGTCCGACCACGGTTTTAATGTGTTTCTCAAGAATCCCGGCAAGCTCGGCGGAAGTGTATTTCCCTTCCGTCAGCCATTTTGGATTCTGCCGGTGCCAGACCAGCGTGTGCCCGCGCACCTTCATACCATGCCGGGCCGCGAAATCCACGATCTGGTCGCCTTGAGAAAAATCGAAAGACTCCCGCTCCGGATGCACCACCTCCCACTTGAGGGCGTCTTCCGGCTCCACCATGTTGAACTCGCGCGCCAGCGTGGACGCGTACGCTGCCTCGGAAAGATGAACGGGCCGCACCGCTGTTCCGATGAGTATTCCGGAACCCCGTGCCGCTTCGCGCAACGACTGCTCGGACAACGACTGCGCTGACAACGATTGCCCGCGCAACGACGGCTCGCGCCAGCCGGCGCAAAATCCGACGCAAAGGCCTGCGGCTGCAAGAACCAAAACCAGCGCTTGCCATTTCATGCGGTCACATCCCGGATCGTCATCATGAATGGCTTACTTTGTCTCAGGCAGAAACTTTTGCAAAGGACATTGCTCACAGTGCGGTTGTGACTTTAGGCAGTAAGTCTTGCCCACGCCAACGATCAACCCGTGCATTTCATTGAAAACCTGGACCACCGCAGTGCGCTTTGCAGCACTAACGCGCGAAGGCCGATGACACGACCCTGACGGCCTCGCCGCAGCGAGTGGGGGTTTGGGTGCCCCGTCCAAGCCGTGCTTGGACGGGCGTGTTCGGGACAACGTTCCACCCAGTGCCGACTCAAACAGAAGTCGAATCTCGTCATAGCTCGCGGTGCTCGAAACAATCCTATGCCGTTCCAGAATGCGCCGCGTATAAGTGTCCACCACAAACACCGGATGATTGCCGGCATACAGGAGAATCGAGTCGGCCGTTTCCGGCCCCACACCATCGAGCGCGAGCAATTCGTCGCGCAGTGCAGCCGTCGGTCGCGCGAACATCCGCGTGATCGACCCGTGATAACGGTCGTCGAGAAAGCTGACAAACGTTTTCAGCCGCGCAGCTTTCTGCCGGAAGTAACCCGACGGACGAATGAATTTCTCCACCTCAGGTTGAGGCGTGCGCCGAATTCCGCTGACCGTTAGAAGCCGCGCCCGCCGCAGGTTGCGGAGCGCCTTCTCCACGTTGGTCCAAGCCGTGTTCTGGGTTAGGTACGCTCCAACGATCACCTCGAAGCGAGACTGTGCCGGCCACCAATGCTGGCGTCCCCAGGCGGTAAACAACGCGTGGTAGTAAATCCGAATTATGTCGTGTTTGTTCTCGCTCAAGGCAGGCTGTCGGAATGCCAGCGTCATTATTGTAGGGCGTCGTTGGTGGTCAGTCGTTGGTCGTTCGCGATTCGTATTGGTCGGAACAGTGTACTTGGACGCGAGCGACTAACGACCAACGACCACCCTCACGCTCCCCCGCCGCCCGCACCGAAGATCATGTCCGCCTGCGTGCTGTGATCCCACTCACAGTGCGATTTTCTGCCAGAAATGCGCCTATACCGCGCACAAACCCCACGTCCCGCGAAGTACAGGTACCTAAGTTACTTTTTCGGAATTCCCATTGGGTTGACAATTTGTGTCAGTGCGAATGCTTCCTCGCTGATCTCCCCAGAAATCAGCGTTTTCGCATTGACCCCGGACTTCGCGGGAATACAGGAGAGATATGTCTCAGCGGCTGGGTGACCTGCTCGTCAAAGAAAAGGTCATTACTCCGGAGCAGTTGGAACAGGCGACCAAACTCCAGAAGGAGTCGCACACCCGCCTCGCTTCTGCGCTGGTGAAGTTGGGTTTCCTCTCCGATGAGGATGTCACCAACTTTCTCTCGCGCCAGTACGGCGTCCCCGCCATCAATCTTTCGTATTTTGAAATCGATCCGGCCGTCGTCAAGCTGATTCCCTACGAAACCGCGAAACGCTATCAGATATTGCCGCTCAGCCGCGTCGGCGCTTCGCTCACCATCGCCATGGTCGACCCGACCAACGTGTTTGCCATGGACGATATCAAGTTCATGACCGGCTTCAACATCGAACCGGTCGTGGCCTCGGAAAGCTCCATCATCGAGGGCATCGACAAGGCCTACGGAACTTCCAAAGAGGAAGAGCTCGAGCAGGTCATGCAGTCGATGAACGATGTCGGCGAAGGCACCGACATCGAAGTTCAGAACGAAGAACAGGAACTCGAGCTCAAAGAACTGGAGAAAGCGGCCGACGAAGCTCCCATAGTCAAACTCGTGAATCTGGTGCTTACCGACGCCGTCAAGCGCGGAGCCAGCGACATTCACATGGAGCCCTACGAAAAGGAATTCCGCGTCCGCTTCCGTATTGACGGTGTTCTGCAGTTGATCATGAATCCGCCGCTCAAACTAAAGGACGCCATCACTTCGCGGCTCAAGATCATGGCCAAGCTCGACATCAGCGAAAAGCGGCTGCCGCAAGACGGCCGCATCATGCTGAAGATGCAGATTGGCGGCAAGAAAAAGCAGCTCGACTTCCGCGTCTCCACTCTGCCCACGCTCTGGGGCGAGAAAATCGTGCTCCGCCTGCTGGACAAAGAGAATCTGCGCCTCGACATGACCAAGCTCGGCTTCGAAGCGGAGTCGCTGGTCAAATTCGAGAAGGCCATCCTGAAGCCCTACGGCATGGTGCTGGTCACGGGCCCCACAGGATCCGGCAAGACCAACACGCTCTACTCCGCCATCTCGCGGCTGAACCAGCCCGATACCAACATCATGACCGCCGAAGATCCGGTTGAGTTCCAACTGGGAGGCGTGAACCAGGTGCAGATGAAGGAGCAGATCGGCCTGAATTTTGCGACCGCCCTGCGCGCTTTTCTGCGGCAGGATCCCAATATCATCCTGGTCGGCGAAATCCGCGATTTCGAAACCGCGGAAATCGCCATCAAGGCCGCACTCACCGGCCACCTGGTTTTATCCACACTCCACACCAATGGCGCGCCAGAAACCATTACTCGCCTTATGAACATGGGCATCGAGCCTTTCCTGGTGGCGACTTCGGTTCATCTCATCTGCGCCCAGCGCCTGATCCGGCGGATCTGCAAGGACTGTTCCGAGCCGGTCGAAGTGCCGGTCCAGGCCCTGATCGATGAAGGCTTCAGCCCCGAAGAGGCCAAGACGGTGCAGATCATGAAGGGCAAAGGCTGCGCCACCTGCAACAAGACCGGTTACAAAGGCCGCACCGGTTTGTATGAAGTGATGGAGGTGGATGACGAGATCCGCGAACTGGTTCTGGTCGGCGCCTCGGCCGTCGAACTCAAGAAAAAAGCGATTGAACGCGGCATGATCACTTTGCGCCGCAGCGGCCTGACCAAGGTCGCGATGGGCTGGACCACGCTCGAAGAAGTGGCGCGCGAAACGATTCACTAGAAAGGGTACCGGGAAGGAAAGAAAAACTATGGCACTTTCACTCAGCGATCTGCTCCGCCGCATGTTGGAGATGGGGGGAAGCGATCTCCACATCACCACCAACTCTCCGCCCCAGATCCGCGTGCACGGGCATCTGGTGCCGCTCGACCTGCCACAGTTGTCACCCGCCGAGACCAAGCAACTGGCCTACAGCGTGATGACCGATTCGCAGAAGCACCGCTTCGAAGAAACCCTCGAACTGGATTTCTCCTTCGGCCTGAAGGGTCTCGCTCGGTTCCGCGCCAACGTCTTCAACCAGCGCGGCGCGTCGGCATGCGTTTTCCGTCTGATTCCGTTTGAGATCAAAACCTTCAGCCAACTGGGCCTGCCTCCGGTGGTCAGCAAGATGTGCGATAAACCGCGTGGGCTGGTGCTGGTGACCGGGCCCACGGGCTCGGGCAAGTCGACCACACTCGCCGCCATGATCGACAAAATCAATACCGAACGCCACGAACACATTCTCACCATCGAGGATCCGATCGAGTTCGTGCACATGAACAAGAACTGCCTGGTCAATCAGCGCGAAGTGCACTCCGACACCAAGGGTTTTACCGACGCTCTGCGCGCGGCGCTTCGTGAAGACCCGGACGTGGTGCTGATCGGCGAAATGCGCGACCTCGAAACCATCGAGTCGGCGCTGCGCATCGCGGAAACCGGCCACCTCACTTTCGGCACCCTGCACACTAACTCCGCGTCCTCGACCATCAACCGCGTCATCGACGTGTTCCCGGCGCACCAGCAATCGCAGATTCGCGCCCAGCTTTCGCTCGTGCTCGAAGGCATCATGTGTCAAACCCTGCTGCCCAAAATCGACGGCAAGGGGCGCGCCATGTGCATGGAAATCCTGGTGCCCAATGCGGCCGTGCGCAATCTGATCCGCGAAGACAAGATTCACCAGATTTACTCGTCCATGCAGTCCGGACAGGAAAAATACGGCATGCAGACTTTCAACCAGTCGCTCGCCACGGCCTATTTCCAGAAGCAGATCACCCTGGAAATGGCGCTGACGCGCTCCAGCAATCAGGATGAACTGCAGGAAATGATCGCGCGCGGCTCCGGCCTTTCCAGCCGAAGCACTCCGGTCCCGGCGGGCAAGGCCGCCGTGCCGGTCAAGCGCTGAGATCAGGTGTTAGGTCTCAGGTCTTAGGTGACAGGATTTACGTTTCAGATGTTACGTGTCAGATTTCAGGTGTTAGGCGTTTAGGCGTCAGGTCATACGGTCTTAGGTGCCAGGTTTTCCTGACACCCAAGACCTGAGACCTGACACCTGGTTCATAAGGAGAAGCAACCATGCCGGTTTTTACGTTTTCGGGAAAGAACGCTTCAGGCGAGAAAGTTCAGGGCGAGCGTGTCGCCGTCAACAAGGACGGACTGGCTTCGCAACTGCGCAAGGAGCGCATCACGCCCGGCTCCATTCGGGAGAAGGGCAAGGAATTCTCCCTGCCCACTTTCGGCAGCAGCAAAGTCAAGGTCAAGGACGTGGCGGTGTTCTTCCGCCAGTTCTCCGTCATGATTGACGCCGGCCTGCCGTTGGTGCAGTGCCTGGAGATTCTCGGCGCCAACCAGGAGAACCCCAGCTTTCAGAAAACGCTGCTCGGTGTCCGGACCACCGTCGAGGGCGGCGCCACGCTGGCCAATGCCATGCGCCAGTATCCGGTCATATTCGACGACCTGACGACCAACATGATTGAGGCCGGCGAAACCGGCGGTATTCTCGACATCATTCTCCAGCGCTTGGCGATCTACGTAGAAAAGGCGGTCAAGCTGCGCGCCGCCGTCAAGTCCGCGTTGATTTATCCGGTGGCCGTCGTCTCCCTCGCCATGCTGATCGTGGGCGCGCTGCTCAAGTGGGTAGTGCCGATCTTCGCCAATCTTTTTGTCGGCTTGGGAGTCGCGCTTCCCCTGCCCACCCGCTGCGTCATCGGCCTCAGCGGCTTCGTGGGCCATTTCTGGTGGTTCTTTATTGTGGGTGCCGTCGGCGGCTACTACGGTATCAAACAGATTCGCAAACACCCGCGCGGCGGCTATTACTTCGACGCCATGCTGCTCAAGCTCCCCATCATGGGCATCCTGCTGAAAAAGATTGCGGTCGCCCGTTTCACCCGGACTCTGGGCACGCTCATTACTTCCGGCGTTCCGATTCTGGAAGGCTTGGCCATCACCGCCCGCACCTCGGGCAACAAAGTACTCGAAGAAGCGCTGATGAAGGTGCGCAAGGCGATCGAAGAAGGCCGCACCATCGTCGATCCGCTGCGCGAATGCGGCGTCTTCCCCAACATGGTGACGCAGATGATCGGCGTCGGCGAAGCCACCGGCGCCATGGACTCCATGCTGCAGAAGATCGCGGATTTCTACGAGGATGAAGTCGACTCCGCCACCAAAGACATGCTGGCCATGCTGGAGCCGGTTATCATCGGCCTCCTCGGAATCAGCATTGGCGGCATCGTGATTTCTCTCTACATGCCGTTGTTCGCGATGATCGGAAAACTGGCGGGATAAAACGGTCGCTGGTCGTTCGTCGTCGGTCGCAGGGCACGCTGACCGCGCTGGCGGCTAACGCCCAATTTCCGGCGTCGAGCGGCGAACTGCGAACGACTAACGACCAAAGAACTAACGACTGGCGACTAACGACCGACGACCAACGACGAATTTCATGCACTCCATCTCCGATGAGCGGAACTGGCTGACCTGGCTGGTGAAGGTTCGTATCCTGATCCTGATGGTCTTGCTCGCCATCGAGCTCGCCATCATCCGCCTGACGCCCAGCCCGCTGCCCATCCTGCCCTTCCTTACCGGAATGGTCCTGTGGTTCGTGTTCTCGCTGTTTTTCCTTTTTCTGGTTTCGGTGTGGAGCGAACACCGGCTGCAAGCCATTCTGCAGGTGCTCGCCGATCTGGTCATGGTCACGCTGGTCGTCCATGTCACCGGCGGCATCGACAGCTCGCTGAATTTTCTCTACCCCCTGGTCATCGTGGTCGCCTGCATGTTACTGCCGCGAGCCTGGGGATACCTGAGCGCGGCCCTGGCCTTCATCCTGTTCGGCACCGTCCTCGAACTCGATTACTACCTGGTCATTCACTCCTATTCGACCTCGCATCCCAAGCTCAAGGCGCTGCAGGTGGTGATCTTCGTCAATCTGTTTGCCTATTTCGCCATCGCCTATCTGGCGGGCTTGCTGATGAGCAAACTCCGCCAGGTGGACGTGCAATTGAAAGACGCCAGCGGCGCGCTCGAAAATCTACAAGCGCTCCACGAAAACATAGTGCAGTCGATGAGCGGTGGCGTCATCACCACCGGGCTTGACGGGCACATCACACTGGTCAATCGCGCCGCTCAGCAACTGCTCGAAATTTCCGAAGCCGAATTGCGCGGACGTTCCGTGGCCGGTCTTTTTCAGGATCCGCTGCCTCACATCGGTGGCGGCCGGGGCGATGCGGAAGTCCGCTACGTGGCCGCGAACGGCTTCCGCAAGACGTTTCGCGTGCTGGTTTCCGCCCTCAACCTGAACGCCGGCGGCGACCTCGGTTTTGTTTATTCCTTCGACGACCTCACCGAGATCCGCCGCCTGGAGCGCGAGGTGCGCCTGCAGGATCGCCTGGCTGCCGTGGGCCGCCTGGCCGCTGCCATCGCCCATGAAATCCGCAATCCTCTTACCTCCATCGCCGGCTCCGTCAGCATGTTGTCGCAGACCTCCGCCTTGAATTCCGACGAGAAACATCTGTTGGAGATCGTCATCCGCGAATCCGATCGGCTCAACAACATCATCACCGATTTTCTGGCCTACTCCCGCGGCAAGCAATATCGCTTCGAGCGCGTGAATCTCATTCCCCTGCTCGAGGACACGCTGACTTTGCTCGAACACCGCCTCACCGCCGAAAACGCCGGCATCAAGATCGAGCGCAGCTTTCAGAAATCGGAAGCCTGGGTGCTGGCCGATGGCGACAAGCTCAAACAGGTCTTCTGGAACTTCTCGGAAAACGCGGTGCGCGCAATAGAAACAAAAACAAAAACAGAAATAACGACTAAAGGTGGAACTCTGACCGTGAGCCTGACCGCGCGCGGCCAGGACTGGGAGATGAGCTTTGCCGACACCGGTCCGGGCATCAACCCGCAACAGACGGAGAAAATTTTCGAGCCCTTCCAGTCAAACTTTGAAGGCGGAACCGGCCTCGGCCTCGCCATCGTTTACCAGATCGTCCAGGCGCATGAGGGCAAGGTGTGGGCGCGTTCGGAACTTGGCAAGGGCACCAGCTTTGTGCTGCGCCTGCGGCGCATGGATGAAGACGAAGACGCAGCCGCGCACAAGCAGCAACTAGCCAGTCGAACCTCCTCTACATCAGCGCCTGCCGCAGCCGCGCTCGCCGCCTTGGCAACCGCAGAAGGAGGCGCGCGTGGGTAACGTCCTAGTCTGTGACGACGAGCGCTCCATCTGCGAACTGCTCGACATCACCCTGCGCCGCGACGGCCACAAGGTGGAAACCGTTACTTCGGGCGAAGCCGCCAAGCGCAAAATCGACAGCGCCCTGTTCGACGTGATCGTTACCGACATCAAAATGCCCGGCGTCGACGGCGTCGAAGTGCTGCGCCACGCGCATCAGATTTCGCCCGAAACCGCCGTCATACTGATGACAGCCGTCGACGACTACGAAGCCGCCGTGCAGGCCGTCAAAGCTGGAGGCGCGACCGATTACATCCGCAAGAGTCCCGGCTTGGTGGACGAAGTCAAACTGGCCATTGCCCGCTCGCTCTCCAAAGTTTCGCTCAGCCGCCAGAACTTTGCCCTGCGCCGCGATGCGGGCACGCGCAATTCGCTGGACAACATCGTAGGCGTAAGCCCGCCTCTGGAAAAACTAAAGCAGACCATTCACACCGTCGCCACCACCAGCAGCACGATTCTGGTCTACGGCGAAAGTGGAACCGGCAAAGAACTGGTTGCCCGCGCCATTCACACCTGCTCGCCCCGAGCCGCTGAAGCTTTTGTCTCGGTCAACTGCGGCGCCTTCCCGGAAACGTTGCTCGAAAGCGAACTCTTCGGCTACGTCAAAGGCGCTTTCACCGGAGCCAACCAGAACCGGCGTGGCCTCTTCGAAGTTGCCGATCAGGGCACGATTTTTCTCGACGAAATCGGCGAGATGACCATGCCCATGCAAGTCAAACTGCTGCGCGTGCTGCAGGAGCGCACGGTGCGGCCCGTAGGCGGCACCAGCGAAATTCCGGTGGACGTCCGCGTCATCGCCGCCACGAATCGCGATCTCGACCGTCAGGTCACCGAAGGCACTTTCCGCGAAGACCTCTACTATCGCCTGAACGTCATTCCCATCCGCGTGCCCGGTCTGCGCGAGCGCCGCGATGATGTTCCGCTCCTGGCCAATCACTTCCTGAAAAAATATGCGCCCGGAGCAGGGAAGAGCATTCACGGCATTGCCGCCCAGTCGCTCGAAGCTCTGACCGGATACGACTGGCCGGGCAACGTCCGCCAACTGGAGAACACGATCGAACGCGCAGTGGCGCTGGAAACCACAAGCGAACTGCGAGTAGAGTTGCCGGCTGAGCGTCCCAAAGCGCGCGCCGCAGCCGCCGGCGCGGAATCCGCAACCAATTCGACCGCGACCACAAACCTGCCCATGTCCATGTCTATGCCGATGGCAATGCCGGCCACCGCCGCGGGCTTGGTTCTGCCCGAGGGTGTGAACATGGAAAACTACGTAGCGCAAATCGAGCGCGCGCTGCTGCAATCCGCGCTGTCGCAAACCAACGGAGTGCAAGTCCGCGCCGCCGACGTGCTTGGCATCTCCTACCGGTCGTTCCGCCACCTGATGAAGAAGTACGAATTGTAACGGCAGTTGCCAAGAACTGACGGCTGACAGCCGCTTTCAGCGTGACAGCGCTTCCTGCGCAGCGCGAGTGTCGTCCTTGCCTAAGCCCAGGGTGAGCGCCGCTTGCAGGCGGTCTCTCGCTGGCGCTGGCTGGCCCGCGGCCAGGTAGGTCATTCCGAGATGAAACTGAAATTCGGCGACCTGCGGATTCTTTCTTGCCACATCTTCAAGCATTGGAATCGCAGAGCGATATTGGCCCTGTTTATAGTAGACCCAGCCAAGCGCGTCGTTGACTAACGGATCGTCGGGGCGGGCGGCCTTCGCGCGCTGCGCCAACTGCAGCGCGTCGGAGAGAGATCCTCCGTGATCGGCGTAGAGCCGGGCCAGGTTCACGAGCGCGCTGCTCTGGTTCGGATCGACGCCTAGAGACGCCTGATAAGTCTGCTCGGCGCGGCTCCAGTCGCCGACGTATTGGTAGACCTGCGCCAGAAGGAGATAGGTGGGAAGGTATTCGGGAAACCTGGCGCGTGCCGCTTCGTAGGCACTAATCATTTCCTGCGGACGGTTAGTCGCCGCATAGATGTGCGCCAGCGCGAGATATCCATTCACATAATAAGGATTCAGCGCCAGCGTTTGCTGGTAACTGCGCTCCGCGCACGACCAATCTTTTTGAGTAACACAAAATTCGGCTTTCGCCACTTGTAACTCGTAAGACTTGGGATGAGTTACGGTTTGCTTTTCAATGCGCGCGCTGGCTTGTTTTACTTTTCCTTCTTTTACCAGAAGCTCGGTTAGCTCATTGAGCGCGGGCGCGTAGTCAGGATCGAGTGCCAGCGCCTTCTCGTAGGCTTCCTGGGCGTCGGCGCTGCTATCTCCACCGCGCAGGCTGAGCGCCCGGCCCAGGCGTTCTTGCGCCTCGGGACTGCGAGGATTGAGACCAACGGCCAGCTCAAACGCTCTTTGCGCCTGATCCAGATCGCTTTTCAGCAGATAGGCGCTGCCCGCGATTATGTGCGCGTCGGCGAGCCAGTAACTAGTGGCAATTACCTGGCTCGCGTAGGTCAGTGCACCGTTGCCGTCATTCTGCTGCAAACGGATGCGTCCTAGCCCCAGCAGTCCGGGCAAGTAACCAGGCTGTACCGCCACGGACTGAGTTAGAGCCTGTTGCGCTGCCGCGGGATCTTCCTGCGCGAGATACACCTGGGCCAGGTAGTAATAGGCGGCAGGGTCCGGCCAATCGTCCTGCGGACCTCGGAGCAGGTTCTGCAGCTCGACGGCGGCGTCGCGCAGGCGCAACGCTCCCAAGTCGGCGCGCGCGCGCAGCACGCGGAACGCTGGATCGTTTTTGCTGGCATATTGAAGGTTATTGAAGTGATCGATCCAATCGCGCGCCTCTTGCCAGCGGCCCAACTGCAGGTAGCATTCGGCGACTTTTCTGGCGGGCACCGGTTGGGTCGGATTTTCCTCGGCCAGCGCGCGAAAGCGCTCGAGCGCCGAGGCGGCGTCGCCGTTTGCGAGGTAGAATTCCGCCACTGCACGACGCCCGTCGGCAAAGGCGCTGCCGGGGCTCTCGAGCTGGTCGAGCACGCGTTTGGCGTCGGGCAGCCGTCCCTGTTCGGCATAAAGACTGGCCAGAGCCACCGGCAATTCGACAGCTTTCGGATTCTTCTCCATGCCCTGGCGCAGCACCTTTTCCGCGCGATCGGGAGTATTCTCGGCTTTGTAAAAACCGGAAAGGTTGATGTAGGTTTGCGGATCGTCAGTTTTCACGTCGACCGCAGCCTGGAAGCTTTTCTCGGCCGCGCCGTATTCCGCATCCAGCAACTCGGTGAGCCCGAGATCCTCATAGGCCTGTGGATCGCGGGGTGCGAGGCCGATTGCTTGCTTCAATTCACCTTCCGCAGCCACATACCACATGCGGTGAAGGTCGATCTGGCCGATCAAACGATGGGCGCTGCTGTTTCCCGCGTCCAGGGAAAGAACCGCTTCCGCCTGCCGGCGAGCCTCCTCATATTGCGTTGCCGACACCAACAGATTTCCCAGGCGCAAGCGCGCTTCCAGGTTCCTGGGATCGAGCTCAACTGCCCGCGAAAATGACTTGGCTGCGGCGCTCGGGCTGTCTTGCTGCAACTCGAGGAGTCCCAGGCGAAAATAGGCGTCGCCCAGCTTCGGATCGATGGCGATGGCCTGCCGGTATTCGCTCTCCGCCTCGGCCCACTGATTTTTCGCGGCCCAGACGTTGCCTTTTTCAACGTCTTCTTTCGCCTGTCGAGAGTGGTAACAGGCTGGGAGCATCGCAAGCATCGCCACGATGAGAGAAATAAGACCTGTGAATATCGCTAATCTTGAGAATCGGGTCATCTTTAGGTTTTATTTTTATTATTCTCGAAGTGATCTTATCATCGCGTGCTCGCGTGATCGGGTTATCGGGTGGGCGAAAGCCAGAGGCACAAGGGGTTTGCATTTCGGCTCGCATTTCGTTTTGCACTTCAATCACCCGATCATCCGACGGCCCGATGACCTGATTTCATCACAGTGCAAAATCTTTCATCTTGACAGCATTTCGTTATTCGTTCAGAATTCGTGCCGGTCCCCCTAAGACCCGCAGCTTTCGTTCTGCGTTGACGTTTGAATTTCTCAAGTACTTGCTGTCGAGGTTTCACGGCCTCGGAAAAGCGCGATCAATAAAAGATAAAAAATGGAGATTTCGATGCGATCAGTATCTTCTCGGGCAGTTCTGTGGATGAGTGTGCTTTGCGTTGTGTTGGCACTCTTCGCCTTTGAAAGTCTCACCTTCGCGCAATCCGCTCCAATCTTAAAGCACAAGGTCGCGCAGCAGACACTGAGCCGGCAGCCGGTCGCCAGCGGTCTTAAGCTGGCTTTGGCGCCGCCAGCTGTGACGCGGCCCGGCGGAGCCGACGGTCCGCAATTGACCACCGACACCTGGACGGGTGCCGTCAGCGCCGACTGGAGCAACACGCTTAACTGGGCTCTTGGTTCGCCCAGCGGCCAGAATGTCCTGATTAATTTGACCGCTGGGCAGACCGCTACGGACGACGACTTCAGCGTCTCCATCGGCACCCTCACTCTGAGCAATGCGGTCGATTCCGTGACGGTGGAGAACAATATCACCCTGACCGTCGGCGGCAACATCAGCAACAACGGAACCATTACTCTGGCTTCCGGGGGCAACAACACGGTACTCGATCTGGCCACGAGCGCCACCTTGTCGGGCAGCGGAACTTTAGTACTGGGCAGCGGTGGCCCGAACTTAATCGGTGGGGCCAGCGGCGTCACGCTCACCAATACTTCCACTATCGAAGGTGGGGGTAGTGGGAGCAACGATCAAGTTGGCGAAGGACAAATCGCCATCAACAACAGCACCGGCGGCATCATCAACGCCAATGTAAGTGGCACCAATCTCTATGTCAACCCGGGCGCGGCTTCCACCAACAGTGGAACCCTGGAAGCAACCAATGGCGGCACTCTGGTGCTTGACGGTTCGTCGTGGAATAACGCTGGCGGAACGATTTCAGCGGCGGCAGGTTCGGTTGTTGATCTGGCCAACGGTGTGAGCATCACGGGGGGCACGCTGAACACGACTGGGTCCGGAGTGGTGGAGGAGGGTTCCAGCCAGACCATCTCCCTGACCAATGTCACTAACAGTGGAACCTACGACATTCTGAACAACTCCACGACGCAGGTCTCAGGAACTATCACCAACAACGGCACTATCAACTTGGAATCGGGGGGCAACAACACGGAACTCGATCTGACCGCGAGCACGACCTTGTCGGGCAGCGGAACTGTAGTACTGGGCGGCGGCGGCCCGAACTTCATCGGCGGGGCCAGCGGCACTACTCTAACCAACGATTCCACCATCGTAGGCGGCGGCAGCGGAAGCAATGACCAAGTTGGCATTGGACAAATCACTCTGGTCAACAGCAGCACTGGCGTCATCAATGCCAATGTGAGCGGCACCAATCTCTATGTGGATCCGGTTTCCAGCGCGACCAACACCAACGCGGGGACGTTGGAAGCAACCAACGGTGGCACCCTGGTGCTCGATGGGAGTTCGTGGACGCAAACTGGAGCGGGAAATATTACGGCGGCGAATGGTTCGACGGTCGTTCTGACCAACGGCGTAAGCCTCACGGGGGGCACGCTGAACTCGACGGGGACAGGGGTGGTGGAGGAGGGTACCGGCCAGAGTGTGTCCCTGAGCAATATCACGATCACTGGGACTTACGACATTCTGAACAACTCCGCGACGCAGGTTTCTGGGACCATCACCAACAACGGAACCATCAACCTGCAATCGGGGGGCAACAACACAGCACTCGATCTGAGTGGAAACACAACGTTGACGGGTAGTGGTACGGTGGTGCTGGGTACGGGCGGCCCGAACTTTATCGGCACCGGAACCAGCGGCTTAACTCTGACCATCGACCAAACGATTTCAGGAGTGGGCAACGTTGGCAACGGGCAAATCACGACCCTGGTAAACAACAGCACCATCGACGCCAACATCAGCCCAACCGTAAGTGGTGCCGTGCTTTACATCCAGCCGTCGTCGGGCGGCCTCACCAACTCGTCAACCGGAGTACTCGAAGCGACGAACGGTGGCAGGCTGGTTTTGTACGGAGGATCGGTTACCAACAACGGAATCATCGAGGCAGTGGGCAGCGACTCCAGCGGCAACGCTTCTACGGTCGAGCTGACTAACGGCGTGAGCATTACAGGCGGCACTCTGACCACCAGCGGGGCAGGGGTGGTTGAGGATGTCAGCGGCCAGACCGTGTACCTGACCAATGTTACCAACAAGGGAACGTACGACATTCTGAACAACGCCACAACCGTCGTCAACGGGACCATCACCAACAACGGCACCATCAACCTGGAATCGACTGGCAACAACACGGAACTCGAGCTGGCCGCGAGCACCACTTTGACGGGCACAGGCAGCGTAGTGCTGGGCAGCGGCGGGCCGAATTTCATTGGCGGAACGGGCACGCTGACAATCGACCAAACGATTTCAGGTGCGGGCAATGTTGGCGAAGGCCAAATCACGCTGCTGAACAACAGCACGGTTGAGGCCAACGTGACCGGGGACACGCTCATTCTTCAGCCGGGTGCGGCTTCCACCAACAAGGGGACCCTGGAAGCGACCAACGGAGGCACGCTGGAGATCTACGGCAGTTCCTGGACCCAAAGTGGCTCAGGAAATATCACGGCGGCGAGCGGGACGGTCGTGCTGACCGCAGGTACTTCGATCTCGGGCGGCGTCCTGAACACGAGCGGAACAGGCGTGATTGAGGTTGGCAGTGGCCAGACTGTGTTCCTGACCACTCTCACCAACAGTGGGACGTTCGACATTTTGAACAATGCCACAACCGAAGTCTCCGGAACCATCACCAACAACGGCACCATCAATCTGCAATCCGGGGGCAACAACACGGCGCTGGAGCTGACCGCGAGCACGACCATTAAAGGCAAGGGATCGGTTGTTCTCGGCGATGGCGGCCCCAACTTCATCGGTGGGGCAACTGGCACGGTTCTGACCAACGACGAGACGATCGAAGGCGCAGGCAATATTGGCGAAGGGCAAATCAAGATCGCGAACACCGACATCATCGACGCCAACGTGGCCGGGGCGACGCTCATACTTCAGGCGGGGGCAGCTTCCACGAACACCAAGACCTTGGAAGCGACCAACGGCAGCGTACTGGAGTTCTACGGCAGCAGCTGGAAGCAGACTGGGGCAGGCACGATTACGGCGGCGACAGGTTCTACGGTCGTGCTGACCGCAGGTACTTCGATCTCGGGCGGCGTCCTAACCACGAGCGGGACGGGTGTAATCGAGACCGGCAGCGGCCAGACGATTTTCCTAAGTAACATCACCAACGATGGGACGTACGACATTCTGAACAACGCTACAACAGAAGTCTCCGGGACCATCACCAACAACGGCACCATCAACCTGCAATCCGGGGGCAACAACACGGCACTGGAGCTGACCGCGAGCACGACGCTGGACGGAACTGGTTCGTTGGTGCTGGGCAGCGGCGGCCCGAACTTTATCGGCGGGGCCAGCGGTTCGACCTTGACCAACAATTCGACCATTGAAGGCGTGGGCAATGTCGGCGAGGGGCAAATCACGATTACCAACAACGGAACCCTGGAAGCCCTGAACGGCACGCTGGCGATTGATCCTATTTCGGGCGGCCTGACCAACTACAACTCCAGCACCAACACGATGACCGGCGGCACCTTCATCGCGAATGGCGGCAACCTCACTTTTGCCGGCAGCGCCACCGGAATCACGACCTTGTCGGCAGCCGTGGTTGAAGAAAACGGCGGCCAGCTTATCGACACCAACGGCAACATCAACGCTCTGGCTAGTCTGACCAGCATCACCTCGACGGGAAGCTTAGTGACCGATGTGAACTTCACCGATGCCGGCAGCTTCAGCAATGCGGGATCGCTGACCATCCTGAGCGGCACTACCTTCAATGTGGGCTCGCTGGCGCAGATCAGCGGCAACACGCTGACCGCCGGGACTTACGTGCTGGATGCGAACCTGGGTATCACCGGCACAGCGCAGAACATCACCACCAACGCGGCCAACCTAACCCTTGCCGGCGGCACCATCGAGAATACTTCCAACAGCACGAATGCCCTGGCTAACCTGGCCGTCAACAGCGGCAGCCTGACGCTGGCCAACAACGCCAACTTCACCACCGTCGGCAACTTCAACAACACCGGAACACTCGCCGTCGACAAGGGCAGCACCTTCACGGTGACCGGGACTTTGGCTCAGATCAGCGGTTCGACGCTGGCGAGCGGCAGCTTTGTCCTGGGCGGCACCCTGCAACTGGGAAGCGGCATCAGCATCACCACCAACGCGGCGAATCTGACGCTGGAAGGTGGAGAGCTCAAGTCCGGCACGGCCAATGCTCTGGCGGCCCTGGCCACCAATACTGGAAGCCTGACAATCGCTGGCGATACGAGCTACACCACCCCGGGCAGCCTTGCCAACAGCGGTGCGGTCGACGTCCAGAGCGGAAGCACAATGAAGATTGGCGGTACAGGTAATGCTTACAACCAGAGCGGCGGGACGACGACAGTAGACGGGACGCTGACCGGCTCCGTGAACACAACCGGCGGCACCCTGCTGGGCTCAGGCACACTGAGTGGCAACGTTTCGAATGGCGGCACCATCAGCGCCGGAGACGCTGGCGTGGCGGGCTTGCTCAAGATCACCGGCACTTACACGCAGCTCTCCAGTGGAACTTTGAACGCCACCATCGGAGGCACGGCGGTAGGTACGGAATACAGCGAGCTCAAAGTCACGGGCGCGGCCAGCTTGAGCGGGACGCTGACCGTCAACCTGATCAACGGCTTTGTGCCCAAGGTGGGCGCAAAATTCACCATCCTGTCGGCAAAGAGCATCACGGGAACGTTCACGACGCAATACATCGTCATCAACGGCAGCGAGTACTTCGCGGTGTCCTACACCACGAAGGGAGTGGTGCTCACTGTAGATTCGGGTGTACCGCCCGCGGGGAACGGCAACACTGCCCAAGGGACGCTGGCGTCTCGAAACAATGACGAAAAGTCAGGTTTCCAGAGCGGCCTGAGACGGCGCATCGTCGGTGGACAGACCGGCGGAGAGTTCTCGCGCGTAGCGAGTACGCTCGAACGCGGTCAAGGTTATTGGGGCACGGTGGCGCGAGCGTACAAGGTGGAAGGCACTCTCCGGTCCAACTATCTTTTGCCGGAACTTCCAACCTGGCGCGGCACGGTGGCGCGTCCGGTCGCGTTCCCCACGAATCCCGTTGACGGCGGGAACTCGCATAATAACCTGAGGACGCGGGTGGGCAATAACTGGACGCCAAATCCACAACAAGTCGTGAGTCCGCGTCTGGGGTTGGCCGGCGGCTTCCAAAACAACCAGGCTCATGGGACGGAATTGAAAAGACTGTTGCCCTTACAGCGGTCGCGGTAATAGTATCTTTGCGAGGTTGAATACGCGGGGTTGAATACGTGAGATTGAATACCGTTTGGAGGGGCTAATTTTGAAGAAGCTGATGGTGTCGGCGCTCCTGCTGGTTTCGCTGCTGGCGATTTTGGCAGGATGTGGGCGGCACCGGGAACCAGGGCCGGAGATCAATCCCAACGCATATTCGGCCGTGCTGCTCGACAACAACCAGGTCTATTTCGGAAAACTCGATAAAGCGGACTCGCGTTATCCGGTGCTGACTGACGTCTACTATATTCAGAGTCAGGTGAATCAAGAGACCAAGGCGGTCACCAACATCCTGGTGCGACGCGGAAACGAGTTGCACGGGCCGGACCGCATGTTCCTCAACTCCCGCCACATTCTGTTTATCGAGCCCGTCGGCCCGAATTCCAAGGTGGCGCAGCTGATCGAAACCGACAAGAACAAGAAGTAGCCTCTGACTACAAAATGCCCTTCCGTTCGAGATCGAGCGGGAGGGCATTTCTGTTGCTGTCAGCTATCAACTATCCTTGCGATAAAGAAGATCGCGCATCGCTCGTCTGCGAGCTTCGTTCGCCTCCATGAGAGCCTTGCGTTCGTCGGCGTCCACGCCTGGCTTGGCTACGGGGCCAGCGGGTTCGGGTTCGCTGCACGCCGGACAGCGATTGGCAAAGCCGGGTTTATCCGGCTTCAGCTCGAACTCTTCTGAGCACACGACGCAGACTTGGATAGGAAATGCCATGATCGCACGAGTCTACTATGAGCGGGAAATCGAAGAAATGATTAAGGGCATTAGTAACAACTCGCGAGGCTCGGACCCAAGTTCGGGTTTCCGAAGTTACTGGTTGCAAAATTTGCCACAGTGGATATTGGTCGGGGCGCGCGGATTTGAACCGCGGACCCCCTGCGCCCAAGGCAGGTGCGCTACCAGGCTGCGCTACGCCCCGACTGTTGTTCAACTTACAGGCGATTCGGTTATAGATTCGATTATAAACGATCCGCTGCACGTGACCTTCGTGACACTGCCTGAAGGTGGAATGCCCTTGCCGGGCGCGCTCGGACTATAATTTTCCTTGGAAGTCATGCCCAGTTCACACTACGCGTTGGTGACCTACATACGTAATCCGGTTGGCGAGTTCGTCGCCCAACTGCGCCAGGAACTCCACCCCACCATCGCGCACATGCCGGCCCATCTCACCATTCTTCCTCCGCGGCAACTGGTGGGGAGCGAAGCGGCCGCGCTGGAATTTCTGGAAGAAGCCTGCAGCCGCGTGGTCCCCTTCAGCGTCGATCTGGGGGACGTGGAAACATTTTTGCCGACGACTCCGACAGTGTTTATCCAGGTGAAGCGGGCGGCTTATCGCATACGGGAACTGCACGATCAACTCTGCGGCAAGGGACTGCGCTGTGACGAGAGTTGGCCTTATATTCCGCATCTCACAATTTTGAAAGCAGAAACGGATGAGCAGGCGCATGCGGCGTTGGCCTTGGCGCGGGAACGCTGGGCCAAGTTTCCAGGCCGGCGCCAGGTCCCTGTGGAGGAGTTGATGTTCGTCCGTGAGAATGGCGGCTACTGGCAGGATGTGGCGCCGGTGCCGTTGGGACGCGGCCAATTGTCCTCAAAGATGTAGTCGCCAAGAAGAGTTGGGTCCAAGAAACCTATCTGGCCGGATATGGGTTCCACAGCATTATCCGCGATCCGGCCCGCAACCCCGCCCACAATAACCCATGAAAACCCGCAACCAGCGGCCTGTTTCGCTGATCGGATGTACATGTACCTTCCACCCGTTGCCAAGCCCATTAGCCGCATTACCATAGATACAACGGGCTGCATCGCAAGCGCCGGATCCCAGGCTGCGGGTTTGATCGCGAGTTCGATCGCGAGTTCGATGGAAGAGAGAATATGCAAATTGGGGTCTATGGATCCGGCTACCTCGCTACCGTTATCTCCGCCTGTCTCGCCGACTTCGGCACGCCGGTTTGCTGTTGTCACGCCGACGGCACGCGCATCATGGAAGTCGCGAAGGGCAACATACCTTTTTTTGAAAAGAACCTTCAGGAAGTGATTCGGCGCAATGTGCGCGCGGGACGCCTGCTTTATTCGGCGGACCCGGAAGAATTGGCGCGCAAGGCGCAGGTAATTTTTCTGGCTGAAGATTCCGCGCAGGGACTGGAAGAACTTATACTCCGCCTGGCGAGCGCGGGGGGCCGGTTTCAGGTGCTGTCGATCGTTACGCCGGGCCGGGTGGGTTCGACCACCAGGATTGAAAAAACGCTGAAGGAAAAAGGGCTGAAGAGCCTGCTGGTGTGCCAGCCCATGTTCTTCACCAACGGATGCGCGGTGGAAGATTTCAACTGGCCCGACCGCATCATTCTCGGGACGCCTTCGAGCGAAGCCGTCTCCACTTTGAAGCAGATTTTTCATCCGCTGGTAATGCGCGGAGTTCCGGTGCTGGTTACGAATTACGAGACGGCGGAATTGGCGCGCGAAGCGACGACCGCTTTTGTGGCGACCAAGATTTCGTTCATCAATGAAATCGCCAGCCTGTGCGAACACGTGAACGCCGATGCGGTCAGCCTCTCACTCGCCCTGGGACTGGACAAGAAAATTGCGCCACGCTGCCTGCAACCGGGAGCCGGCATGGGTGGAATTTTCGCCGAGAGCGATATGGAATCGATTACCGGGCTGGCGCGAGAGAACCGCGTCGACCTGAAAGTGCTGAATGCCGCCCGCGAGGTGAATCTGCAACTGGCGGACCGTCTTATGCAAAAGGTGGCTGTCGCGCTCGATACCGTGCAGAACAAGGACGTCGGCATTCTGGGGTTGGCTTTCAAGCCGAACACCAATTCGGTTGCGGGATCGGCTTCGCTGCAGTTGGCGCAAAACCTGCTGGCTGGTGGTGCGCGGGTGCGTGCTTACGATCCGGTTGCAATTCCCGACGCGCGGCTAAAACTCAACGGCATGGTGAGGTACTGTGAATCCGCCTACGGAGTCGCCGAAGGCGTGGATGCCCTGATCATCGCCACGGGCTGGCCGGAGTTCCGGGCGCTCGATTTCGCAAAGATCCGCCACCTGGTGAAACGGCCGATCATCATCGACACCAAGAATCTGCTGGATTCGTCGCGTCTGCGCGCCATGGGATTCCAGGTCATGGGCGTGGGCCGGCCGTAGCGGGCTGCGGCAAACTCGGGTTTCGTATCGGGGCATTGCTTAGGCGATGCCGACGCCTTCCCGTATCAGGGCATCGCTTGAGCGATGCTGAAAACTTCAAGATTAGGCCGCCCCTTTAGGGGCTGCGCGCCGGACTCCCGTCGCAATTGCTATAATCATCCTCTGCACAATCGCTGTCTGTGAGACCGTGTCTGCGGTGGGAGTAGCTCAACTGGTAGAGCATCGGACTGTGGCTCCGACGGTTGCGGGTTCAATTCCCGTCTCCCACCCCAATGTTTTTTTGTCTGCTAAATAGAGAACCAAACACTGCTCTCCTCTAGTGGAGCGTTAAGCGGCAACTACCACTGGCGTACACGCCCGACGTCGACGTGCACGAAGTCCGAGCTGCGATAATACCCCACTCCTCCGCGATGCAGGCGCAGCGCTGCGTCACGCAGCTCCGACGTCGGAATCCCAGGAAGGCGAATGTCGATCGCTTCAGCCTGCATATGCAGGCTGTGCTGCGCCACGCCCGTCTGCGGGCTGCGTGTGCGCAGGAATTCGTTGCTCCAGGGAGTACGGTAGCCGCAAATCACATGGATTTCACCACCGGAATCGCCCAGCGACGCGGTCAGGTCGTGGAGAAGGTCGAAGAGGTGAGGGTCGACATGGCGTACATCTCCGGTACGGTGATCGCGCAGAAAATGGTCGAGCTCGTCTAGCGCTTCGGGGATGTATTGATCACCGCGGCGATAGACAACATCCAGCCGCTCGCCCGTGTGAGTGTGAAAGAAGCGGAGCCGGTATTCGTATGCCGCCGGGGACGCAGATTCTGTGCCGCCGTGCCCGAGCAGCGGAGTCAGCAGAAACAAGAAAATCAGTGACAAACGCCGGAGGCCGGATTTGCTCTTTTTTCCCGGCGATGACACCGATGTTGCTTCACTCCCATTCAACATGTATTGCGACATTAGACCCATGGTAGATTAGATGCGGTTCGCACTATTAAAGGCGCTTACCAGGCATAGGGGTAACCGGCGGCCAACGCCTTCTCGAGTTCGGCGTCATAACCATAGATATCGTCGAAAAAACGAATCTGATTTTCCTCATTTACCGTGGCCGTGCCGTAGACAATCAGAACCGGAATTCGCGTTACCAGGTTCACCTGAATATTGTTTTTCTCGCCGTTCATCGTCGCCTTTACCCGTTCCAAATCCCAGCCAGGATTGTTTCGCAACACCCAGCCAACCAGGTCCGCGGGATTTTCTACTCGAATGCATCCGTGGCTGAAATCGCGGATGTCCTGCGTGAACAGTCCCGGAGCATCCGTGCCATGGAGGTACACGTTGTCAGGATTGGGGAAGATGATCTTCACCAGGCCCAGAGAATTCGTGTCGCCGGGCTTTTGCCGCACCATCAGGTGAAGCGATTTTATGCCTTCTAAAACCTCCGGGCTTACTTGATTGTCGGTTACGACCTCGCCCTTGGGCGTGACCACTTCAAAATGATTCTTGGCGATGTAGTTCGGGTCCTTCTGGATATGCGGCACGATTTCGCTCCGCTGAATGCTCGGAGTCACGTCCCAGTAAGGCCGGAAGACCACGTATTGGATCTCTTTCTCAAAGATCGGAGACTTGTGGCCATAGGCTTTTCCGATGATGACGTTCTTGTAGAAAGCGACGGTGCCATCCGGATTCATCGCGCGTACTCGAAACTCAGGAAGATTCACAACCACGGGCGGTTGTGGGAAGGAATGCGGAAGCCAGCGCCACCTTTCAAGCGTCAACTTGATCTGGCGAATGCGGGTTGCCGGAGGCGTATTGAGTTCATTGATGGTGCGCGCATCAAGGTTGCCGCTCGGATTTTCTCCATGTCTGTCCTGGTAATGCTTCACGCCATCAACGAGCGCGCCATTATAGATGGTGGCATTTGGATCGAGCTGCGCGCCGGCAGGGATGTCGCCGATCGTTTGAAGAAAGCGCCCCAGTTGCACCACGCCAGCGTAGGGTTGGCCGGGCCGCACAGTCTTCGTGACCGCTGGCAGCTTCTCTCCTTCAACTCGGTTTGCGTATCCTTCATAAACCGGCAAAAGCGCGAGCAGCTTCCGGTAGCCCAGGAAGGGCGGTTCCAGCTTCTGGATTTCGGCGGCTGCATCGCTCGCATTCACGACCTGGGTCTGAAGGAATTCCGCCAACGGGATTGGTTCCGCCCCCATATCGAGCTGAAACTTGAATTCCTTGGGATTTGTGCGGCCACAGTGGATGGCACGGATGTAGCGCATCGCCGAGACTGTAAGCGCGGTATCGAACGAGACCAGGTCTTGTTCCGACGGCTTTTGATCCAACTCCTTTTGCCCCAGCTTCTCTTGCCCCAGCTTGAGGAGGCGCCCTTGCCATCGCGAGCCGTCGTAATCTTCGGCGTCGAGTCCTTTTGCGTTCGCATTTTGTAAGAGCTCAATCACTGCGAGCCCCTGGGGACGCACGCGGCCGTCCTGTACCCAAACCAGAGAATAGCCGTTGGTCTCGTAAAGTTTAGCGACCTCTGTTTTGTAGGGAGTAAAGTCGGGCCAGCGAAGATCAGCATTACGAGCTGAATCCACAATACCGTGGAGCGCGGGAACACCCGAGGCAGACAACGCCTGGCCTGCAAGAGCAGGGTGCTCCTCCGCGAAGAACGCAGGGAAGGTCTCACCGCTCGCAACCGACATTCCGGCAACGACTACGCTCGTCAGAACGATCATCCAAAGAACGATCATCCCCTGGGTCCGACAAACAGGATTTCTCATAAATCTCCGCACGATGTTTTATTTGAGTATCGAAAGCTATTCCCGGTTCCTCTTAATTGGAAGGGATTTCTTGCGCCAGGATCGTCGCGATCGAACGCTTGAGGCTTAGAGGTAGACTGACTGCCAATTACTCAACAACGGCGGTCTTCCTGGGCTTCTGGGCCATCCGGCGTTTCAGTTGTGGGCCAGAATAATGTCCGGGAGACTGCGAGCCCTGCCCCGGAAAGATAAAGGCGATGCTCACGAGGCAGTCACCGTGTTCGACCGCTCGCTGCAGCTCTCGTTTCTCCAGGGATCATGTTCAGCTGTTCGCGCCGACTTGTTCCTTTTCCCGCGCCGCGTAGTGGGACTCGACGTAGTCGTCGAGAATCTTGATGAACTCGGGGACGATCTTGTCGCCTTTGAGGGTGGTGAACAGGCGGCCGTCCACGTAAACGGGAGCCTTCGGTTCTTCAAAGGTTCCCGGTAGAGAAATTCCCAGGCTGGCGTGCTTCGATTCTCCGGGGCCGTTGACTACGCAGCCCATCACGGCGACTTTCATTTCTTCGACGCCGGTGTGAGTTTCTTTCCAGACCGGCATCTGCTCGCGGAGGTAAGTCTGGATCTGTTCGGCCATCTCCTGAAAGAAAGTGCTGGTGGTGCGGCCGCAACCTGGGCACGCGGTAACTTGCGGGGTGAAGCTGCGAATGCCGAGCGACTGCAGAATCTGCTGAGCGACTCGGACTTCTTCGGTGCGATCGCCCCCCGGAGCGGGGGTCAACGAAACTCGTATGGTGTCGCCGATGCCTTCCTGCAGCAGGACAGCCATCGCTGCGCTCGACGCCACAATGCCTTTCGCTCCCATTCCAGCTTCGGTGAGTCCCAGATGCAGCGGATACTCGCAGCGCGCGGCTAGTATGCGATAGACATCGATCAGATCCTGCACGCCACTTACCTTTGCACTGAGAATGATCTGGTCGGGACGCAGTCCGTGCTGCTCGGCCAGTTTCGCCGAGGTCAGCGCGCTTACCACGATCGCTTCCATGGTCACTTCGCGGGCGTCCTTCGGTTCAGGAAGGAGCGAGTTCTCGTCCATCATTTTGGTCAGCAAGGCCTGATCGAGCGATCCCCAGTTCACGCCTATGCGCACCGGTTTTTGGTACTTCACGGCAACCTCGATCATGGTGCGGAAGTTGTCGTCATTCTTGCGTCCGATGCTGGCATTGCCGGGATTGATACGGTACTTGGCCAGTCCCTCGGCGCAGCCCGGATACTTCGTCAGCAGTTGATGTCCGTTGTAATGGAAGTCGCCGACGATGGGCACGCACAGGCCCTGCTTCTCCAGTCCCTCGACGATGTGCGGGACGGCCTTAGCAGCATCGTCGTTGTTGACAGTTACGCGGACGATTTCGCTGCCGGCTCGGGCCAGGGCAGCAACCTGCTTGATGGTGCCGGGGATGTCCGCAGTGTCGGTATTGGTCATGGACTGCACCATAACTGGTGCAGAACTGCCCACGCGGACGCCGCCGATGGACGAGGTGAAAGTTTTTCTACGTTGGATTTCGGCCATGCTTAAGGACTATTTTAGCATTCAAATCGGCCATCAGGTCAGAAACGCTGCGGAACGAAGGCAGACCTCCGTTGCGCGTCTCTTGCATCGCCGTGACCGTGGCGGAATTGGGAGGCGATGAAGAGTCTGCCGACTTCCGACGAACTCCAGATCCCTCACTTCGTTCGGGATGACAATTGTTTGAGTTTTTCGACAAGCTTCAGCCGCAATCTGCTACGGCATCCTCGTGAGACCGGGCAGGGTCTTGACCAGGTCGTTATAGATCACCATCACGGCGAAGAGCACCAGAAAGACAAACGCTGCCTGGTAGATGCGCTCTTTGATGGGCACGCTGATTTCCCTCTGCATCAGGCTCTCTATGAATAGCAGCAGGATCACGCCGCCATCCAGGATGGGAATCGGCAGCAGGTTCATGATGCCGAGGTTCAAGCTGATGGCGGCGCTGATTTCCAGCAGCGGCGTCCAGCCCTTCTCGCGGGCGGCTTGGCCAACGTCCCGTCCGATGCCAATCGGACCATCCACCTGGCGCATCGACACTTTGTGCTGCACCATCTTTTGCAGTAACTCGAGGATAAGGAAAGAGTTCTTCTTGTTGTACGACAGAGAGCGTTTCAGCGCATCCGGGAAATTGAGCCGTATCACTTTGGTGGGAATGCTGGCGACGCCGATCCGGTAGCGATTGTCTTGCGCGGACGCGTTGGGGTCGAGCGCCGGTTTCACCGTGAAGGCCAGTTTCTGGCCGTCGCGCAGAACCACCAATTGTAGCGGCTGATCTTTGGTGTGATTCAACATCTTGATGAGCGCTCCCAGGTGGGGAATATCCTGCCCGTTCGCGCTGAGGATCTGGTCCCCGATCTTGATTCCGGCTCGGTCGGCGGGCATCCCGGGCTCGACCAGAGTCAGGAGAGTGGACTCCTTTGGCACCCAGCCAATGTCGCCGTACTGATAGGACCCGAGGGGTTCGGGAACCAGCACCTTTTCCATTACTTTGCCGTCGCGCTCAATGCCAAATTTCAAAGGCTGGTTCGGGCTGAGCATGACCTTGGCGTCCACCTGCTCCCAATTCGGATTCTCGATGTTCTCGACCCGGACAATCTTGTCTCCACTCTGGATTCCCGCCTTTTCCGCGGGCGTGTCCGGATTCACCCACCCCACTACCGTCGGCTCATCGAGCACGGCGGGGTATTCGTAGTGCACCATGTACACGCTGGTGAGCAAGGCGACGGCGAGCATGATGTTCATCACCGGCCCGGCCAGGGCTATAAGGAAGCGCTGCCAGCGCGGATGCGACAGAAACTCTCCTGGATCGCCGGTACGGTCGTCCATGGGGTTCTCTCCCGACATCTTCACGTAACCGCCCAGCGGAATGGCGCTGATGCGGTAGTCGGTTTCCCCTCTGGTGAAGCCCAGCAGACGCTTGCCAAAGCCGATAGAGAAGACTTCCACCCGGACCCCAAAATACTTGGCGACGGCGAAGTGGCCGAACTCATGAATCAGGATCATGAAACCAAGCACGATCCCCATGATGAAAATGGTCTGCAGGATGGACAAAAGCTGGGCCATATTATTTCAGACTACTCCCTATTTTCTATTAGGAAATGGCCCTAACGGGCGATCCCTTTCTACGACTTTGGTGCACGATTTCTCTTGCCAAAAGGCGGGCTTCGGTATCGAGTGCAAGCACCTTCTGTATAGATTCCAAATGACTCAGTGGCGTTGCAACCATGACTTCTTCGATGATTCGGGGAATGTCCTCAAATCCGATCTGTCCGGCGAGAAAGGCGGCCACAGCGACCTCGTCGGCGGCGTTCAGGGCGATGGTTTTGGCGCCTCCGGCGCCACCCGGCTCATAAATCAGGCTTTCGTAGGCCAGACCCAGACAAGGGAATTTACTCATATCCGGGGGGCAGAAATCGAGATGCCGCAGGTCCATGACCGAGAAGCGCAAGTCGGAGGGGATGCGATCCGGATACGTCAGCGCATACAAAATGGGCAGCCGCATATCGGTCACGGAGAACTGGGCCAGGATGCTGCCATCCACGAACTCGACCATGGAGTGGATCGTAGACTGCGGATGCACAATGACTTGCACGCGCTCGGGCGGCACATGGAACAGACGGCAGGCCTCGATCACCTCGAACCCCTTGTTCATCAATGTTGCGGAGTCGATGGTGATCCTTTTTCCCATCTTCCAGGTGGGATGATTGAGCGCCTGTTCGACTGTAATGGAGGCAAATTCCGACTTGGGCGTATTTAGAAACGGGCCACCGGAAGCGGTAAGCCAGATGCGCTCAACCTCGTTGACCTTCTCGTCCATTCTGCCGCCGCGCAGGCACTGGTGGATGGCGTTATGTTCGCTGTCGATCGGCAGCAAAGGCTTGCCTTGCCTCCGTGCCTCGGCCGTGATCAACTCGCCAGCCACCACCAGGCATTCTTTGTTGGCGAGGCCGACGGTCTTGCCCGCGCGCACCGCTTCGTAGGTAGCCTCCAGGCCGGAGACGCCCACAATCGCGCTGACCACGAAATCCACGTCAGGATGGGTTGCTACTCGAACCGTGCCCGCGGCGCCGTGCACGACTTCGATGTCAGTCGTGGCGAATCCCGCCTGTCTTAGTCTCGCCTGAAGCGCGTGTGCGTCGGCTTCGTCGGCCAGCGACACCACACGCGGCTTCCAGCGCACCGTTTGCTCGAAGGCAAGTTCGGCGTTGGTGCCGGCTGCGAGCGTCGCGACCTGAAAGCGGCCGGGATAGCTCTCGACCACACTCAAAGTGCTGCGGCCGATCGAGCCGGTTGAACCCAGGATGGCTATGCGTTTCATGTGGCCTTCTTCTTATTGTAAGGGAGGGAAGCAGTCGTTGTAGCTGAGGGCGGGTTACCGCCGGTTATACCCCGCGGTTGCGCTGTGCTTCGGCGGGCGGGAGCTGACTCCGTTATCTAATCAGCCGCCCGCCAACAGGTGTACGTACAAAGTGTTCCACGTGAAACACTTTGCAGATATTAGTGTACGTATAATAATGTACATCTCAAGAGGAAATGGGTGCAAGGTTAGGGCGCACAAAAAGCGAAGCCAGGTGGTCTCGCCAGTGATTTTTAGCGACTTTCGGTCATGATTTATGCCTGCTTCGCTTGTCCAAGTCATTGATAATGCTCAGGGTCATTTGTGGCAAACTAGGCACAAGCGCGTATATTCAAGCCAAAAGACGGCTTGAATGGGCCACCCGTCCCACAAAATACGCTTGCCTGTGCGTTGAAGTCCCTTAAGCAAGGAGTATCTCGGCGGTTGATTGGCGATGCGGAGCATTTCTGGCAGAAGCGGTACTACGATTTCAACATTCGAGATTACGCGCAGTTTGTGGAGAAGCTGCGCTATATTCACCGCAATCCGGTGAAGGCTGGGTTGTGCGAACGTCCGGAGGACTGGGAGTGGAGCAGTTTTCGCCACTACGCAACCGGCTGTGAGGGACGGGTCGTGATCGAGTCGGAATGGACAGCACGAGAACGCGAACGAGCGGCGGAAAGACTTTGTGCGGCGGTGGAACTGCCCCACTCAAGCCAAAGGACGGCTTGAATGGGCCACCCGTCCTATTGCAGCAGCCGCCACGCCCCGTACGCCCACACTACTGGCACGGCGAACAGCATGGCGTCTATGCGATCGAGCATGCCTCCGTGGCCGGGGAGGATTGTGCCGGAATCTTTTACTCCGGCGCCGCGCTTGATTAGCGACTCGACCAGGTCGCCTAACTGGGCCGCGATGTTGACCACCGCTGACAACAGAATGATGGGCCAGAGCGCAGGCTGCTCCAGACCGAACATGCCATCGCGGCGGTCAATCAATCCGACTCGCAGCAGCGCCGAACTGATTCCGGGCGCATGCTGCATCCACAACGTGCCGACGATCACGCTTGCCACAATCGACGCGACTGCGCCCTCCCAGGTCTTCTTAGGGCTGATCGCGGGCGACATGAGGTGCCGGCCAAGCGACTTGCCGATGAAGTAGGCGAAGACATCTCCTGCCCAAACTACAAGCAGCGTGTAGATGGTCCAGATCGCTCCGGCGGGCTGCTGGCGAATCGAGACCAGCAGCGCCATCGGGATGGCGATGTACGCGAAGGCGAACGACGAAGCGGCGGCTGCGGGGTAGCTGCTTCTCAAATCGGCACGCCGCATGGATACGGTCAAGAACACAAACGGCGCCAGCGCCGCCGCCAGCGCGATCCCGTAAAGCATGGCCGTTGTCTCGACAAGCGGCGTGCGATTGGCGGACGCGAGAATCACGAATACAAAGAAGAACGCGACCAGAACATACGCCGACGACCGCAGCGGCTGCACTCCATAGGGCGTTGTCAGTTTCAGGAACTCGGTGATCGCGAGCAGGGCTACGGCTCCGGCGACCAGGGCAAGCACATAGAGCGGCGCCTTCAGCACCAGCAGCAGAACCAGGGGGATTAAAACGGCGGCGGTCGCGACGCGCTTGATCATTGGAGTTGGGTCACGCTTCGTCTACAGCGAATGGAGAGTGCTGTTACGGCAGGCAACTGCCGAGCTCCGCTCGGCATGGACGGGCGAGGGCGCCCGTCCATGCACGAGCTAATCAACGCTTGGCCTCGGCATGAGGCCGATGCGACTTAGGCTGTGGAGCATGGCCGTCCGGCCCCAGCCCGCCGTAGCGGCGGTCGCGCTTCTGATACTCCTCGATGCCCTCGAGCAGTTGCACGCCGCGAAAATCGGGCCACAACGTCGGAGTCACATAAATTTCTGCATAAGCCAGTTGCCAGAGCAGGAAGTTACTCAGCCGCATCTCGCCGCTGGTACGAATTACCAAGTCGGGATCGGGCAGGCCACGGGTATATAGATGTTCACTAATCGCCTGCTCATCGACCGTCATGTGATCGAGGCCGCCGTTGCGGGATGCAGCCTCGGCCAGCGAGCGGAAGGCGTCCACGATCTCGCTGCGCGCACTGTAATTCAGCGCCAGGGTCAGCAGCATGCCGGTGTTCTTCGATGTCGCGTCGCTCGCTTCCGCCATTTCGCGCTGCACCGACTCCGGCAATTCATGCTGGCGTCCGATGTATTTCAAACGGATATTATTTTCGTTGAGCGTCTTGATTTCCGCCTGGAGATAGCGGCACAAGAGGCGCATCAGGAAATCGACTTCGGTCTTGGGACGTTTTTTCCAGTTTTCCTCGGAGAAGGCATAGAGCGTAAGCGCCGGGATTCCGATGCGCGCCGCGGTTTCGACGGTCGAACGCACGGCGGCGACGCCGGCGCGATGTCCGGCCACGCGCGGCATGTGCCGGCGCCGGGCCCAACGCCCGTTTCCGTCCATGATGATGGCGATATGCTGGGGAAGGCGCGCGGGATCGAGCCGCAGGTAAACGTCAGCTTCCTTCTTATTGCGGTCCATCCCAGCCGGAACCGTGTGTCGCAAGCGGAACTCTCCGAGTCGAAGCTACCACACGAAATCCAGTGTGTGCAATGCGATAGGAGGGTCCACGGGCGGCAGTTGCTTCCTAGAGTGCCTCTTCGGGAAAGATTGCCAAAATCAGCCTCTCGGTGTGGCGAATGACCGTCAGCTCGCAGCGCGCACCGACTTGAGCATCGGTCAGCAAACGGTGCAGGTCATCCACTCCGGCCACTGGCTTCTCGTCGTTCGCGAGGGTGTTCGCGACGGTGTTTGCGACGGTGAGAGCCACGATCACATCGCCCTCGCGCAAGCCTGCCGTCTGCGCCGGGCTGCGATCCTCAATGCCAACCACGACGACGCCCGTTTCCCGCGCTAAGCCGTAGAAGCGCACCACGCGGCGATGAATCGGAACCGTCTGTGCCGAGACGCCTATGTAACTGCGCCGTATCCGTCCATCGCGCAGCAAGCGGCTGGCCACAAATTTTGCGGTGTTGATTCCAATCGCAAAGCAGATCCCCTGTGCCGGCAGAATCGTAGCCGTGTTGACGCCGATTACGCGGCCTCGCGAGTCAACGAGCGGTCCTCCGGAATTACCCGGATTCAAGGCGGCGTCAGTCTGAATCACATCCTCGATGAGGCGTCCAGAATACGAACGCAGCGATCGGCCGAGCGCGCTGATTACGCCCGCCGTCACCGTGGACTGAAACCCGTAAGGGTTGCCGATCGCGATCGCCATATGCCCGGGCCGCAATTGCTGTGAATCTCCCAGAGGCGCGGACTGCAATCCGGAGGCATCAATGCGAATGACGGCAAGATCGGTCGCCGGATCGTCGCCGATGGTGTGGGCCGGAGCGCGCCGTCCGTCGGCCAGTGTTACCTCGATGCGGGTGGCGTCGTGCACGACGTGGCTGTTGGTGAGAATCAATCCATCGGGCGTGAAGACGAAACCGGAGCCGCCTCCGCGGCGCTCGCGCGGCTCGCCCGCACCATTCCGGCCTGTGGTTTGGCGCGTCTGATGCACTTCAACGTTTACGACTGACGGACTGACGCTCTCCACTGCCGCGGTGACGGCTTGCGAGTAAGAGTCGAGGAGGATGGCGTCTCTGGATTGAGCAATCGCGCCGTGCGCCGCTTCTTCGGAAAAACTTCCTCCGAGCGGCTGATGCGAAGAGATGGGTTCTACGAAAAAATTATCCAAGCTCATGCCAAGATAGATGAACGTCGATGCAAGTTGGATTCTGCCATCACGCGGGGCTGACCCCATAGGCGTTCAGCACATCCCGCAGCGTTACGATACCTTCCAACTTGTGCACATCGGCGCGGTTTACCACAGGCAGGATTTCGATCCGGTTTGCGCCCATGCGCTCGAGCGCCACATCCAGTCCCTGGTCGGCATGGACGTGCGGAAAAACCATCGCATCCACGAGATCCCCGAGCTTCTTATCCGCGCCTTCGGCTGACTCTCGCTCCAATCTCGCAAGGTTGATGACGCCAATTACACCGCGTCGATCCGTCACCAGCCAGGTTGTGAAATTGCTCGAGCGCACCTGTTCGAGCGCTTCCCGAACCGTGATCTCGGCCGGCAGCAACTGGCTCGCGGTTTGCATGACGGTTGCGATCTGACGCTGGCCATAGCGTTGCCGCGACCCCGACGAAGGGAGGTGAATGCCATCCTGCACAGCGAGCGCTTCATAGATAGGCTCGTGTTGCAATTGTGAAGCAATGAACAGGCTCACCAGATTCGCAATCATGAGCGGGACGATGACGGCGTAATCCTGCGTCATCTCAAAGATCATCAGCACTGAGGTCATGGGAGCGCGCACGATCCCGGCGAAAGCCGCGCCCATCCCGACCAGCGCATAGGCGCCCGGCGTCGCGGTGTAAGCAGGAAAGAAATGATGCGCCACCGTCCCTACTGTTCCTCCGAGCGTCGCGCCGATGAACAGCGCTGGCCCGAAAATGCCGCCGGCATTGCCGGAAGCGTAACTGGTGGTAACTGCGATAAGTTTCAGAACCACCAGCAGCAACATCATTTTGAACGCCATGTTTCCGTTCAACGCGTCGCCGACATAGCCATAACCTACACCCATAACCTGCGGCACAAACCAGCCGATCAGCCCGACCAGCAATCCTCCCGCCACCGGTTGGAACCAGACAGTCTTCTGCGGAAGCCGCAGAAACCACGCCCGCATACCCAGGAGCATCTTCGCGAAGGCCGCCGAAACCACGCCGCCAGCCACGCCGAGCACCGCATACACCGCAAACTCCGCCGGATGGATCAGGTGATATTGGGGAACCTTAAAGAGAGGATGATCGCCCAGGAGCATGCGCAAGACCATCCACGAGGTCGCCGAGGCCAGCACCACCGCGCCCATGATCGGGGCGTTGAGGTCGCCCATGATCTCTTCGAGCGCAAATACCACCGCCGCCAGCGGCGTATTAAACGCGGCTGCGATGGCCGCCGCTGCACCCACCGGGATCAGATTCTGCACTTGCTCGGTGCGCAGGCCCAGGAGCCGTCCGAGCACGGAACCGATGCCCGCGCCAACCTGAACCGATGGCCCTTCGCGTCCCAGCGGGATTCCGGAGGCGAGAGTAGCCGACGTGCAGAAGAATTTTCCGAGCACGGTGCGCAGCGTTATGCGCCCTCCGCGCGCAAACAAAGCAGCCTTGGTCTGTGGCACGCCGCTGCCGCGCGCATTCGGAAAGTAGCGATACAGCAGGTACCCTATGCCGAGCGAGCCCGCAACCGGAAAGAGCAGACGCCGCCACGGAGCGCCTCCCGCCGGATACAGCCGCATGCCCATGCGCTCGGTCAGCAGGATGAAGGCGACCACCACCAACCCAGTCAATGCGCCGATCACCAACGCCAGAATCAGAATGACCTGACCCTCACGCTGACGCAATTCGGCTACGCGGCCTGACAGCCATTTTCTCCAGCCACTTGCGGGCGGCGTCTGGACGTCGTCCCTCATCTCTCAGGGGATCCCATCCTGAAAGCATATCGCATTGGATTTGCTCTTAGGGCGGGTCAGGTTCAGACGGGTCAAGTTCGGTGGGTGGATAACGCTGCGCGCGTCGCCAAATGGGCGATGCCTACCCAACTCTGGACTAATTCAACTTCTTGCCGATAGATATGGCATGAGCGCTGTTCTGCCCGAGTTCCGGAAGCCGGTGCCGGCCGAGTTCCGCAAGCCCGTGATGACGCTGGTGGAAGTCTCGTGGGAGGGCCCAGGTGGGACTTTGCAGACTTTCCCCGCGCGCATGGAAGACAGGTCCACCAATGGGGCATGTATACGGGTCAAGACGCCCATCGCGGTCGGATCAAAGCTGAGAGTTCAGTGGCGCATCGAGCACTTCTCCGGCACTGTCCGGTACTGCCGCACTGATGGCTGGGAATATCTGGTAGGAATTCAGCGAGATACCACGGAGAGTCCGACTCCCAACCCGAGCCCCACCGATCTACCACCGCAGAAAAGCGCGAGCAGCAGCGATCCCGTGGTGCCGACAGTCAGAAACCAAAGGCCGCCGAAGCGGCAAGAGAGCAAGCCGAACGAGGTTCCCTTAGTCGAGCCGAAAGTGGAGATAGCTCCAATCGTACCTATCGCAAGCTCAACCACGACGCCGGCGCGTCGCGAAATCGACAACAGGGACAATCTGCGCTCGCAGCTGCGAGACCTCGATGCTCTTCTGAGGGTCGAACCGCGGGCCGAACCACGGACCGAACCCCGGACCGAACCGCGGATCGAACTCCAAACCAAACAGCCCCCAAAGCAAGCGGGCAAGGAAGGGAAACATATGGGACGCAAATGGCTCGACCTACCATGGCGCAAGAAGCAGGAGGGCCGCGGCGTAAGTGGTCCGGAAAACGGCGAAGCCGACAGCGACGGTAACAGCAACGGCAAAAGCGAGAAGGAGGCTTTTATGCCCCACCCAGCCCAATCCACGCAAAAGGCTCCGGTGCGTTCTGCACGAGAAGTTCCGAGCTTCCAAGTCGATCTGTCGCCCATGGAAGATATTTACCGCGCAGCCGGGATCATGAATCCGCGGAGGGGATACAGCATTAACAAGGTGGTCGAGATGCTTCACAGCGAACACATCCGCGATTTATCGAAGGAGATGAAGAGGGCCGCGGTATTGATGGCTCTCGACACCGTCGGCGTTCCAGTCGAACAGGTGCAGAAAGACGCCAAAGCCCGTCAGGATGCCCTGGATGCCCACGAGGCTGAGCAGACGAAGCACGTTGAGGCCGAGTGGGCGAGGAAGGCAAAAGAGATTATCCAAATTCAGGCGGAACTGGAGAGCATAAAGGCTCACTACACGTCGCGCATCCGCCTCAGTATGGAGGGTGTGGCGCGGGAGAAAGCCACCTTTGCCAGTTGGCTCACCTTGAAGCAGCAGGAATGCCAAAGCATGGCCGAAGCGGTGGAGCTGTGTTTGAAATCGCCTGTCTCAGAGCCAGTCCGCGCTCCGTCCTCGGACGTCAGCATGGTGAAGGTCAGCGCCAAGACGGTGTGATTCCGTCTCTAACCCGTGCCGCGAAAGGACCAGCAGACTAGGAGTCGCGAAGCGGCCTGCCGAAACACGCCGCCGCTTTACGCAGCGGGATGTAGCCTCTCACTGCAATTCGACAATCCAGACATCGCTGCGGGGATCGCTTCCCCAAAAAGTCCCGAGTTGCAAATCCCAGCTCGAGGAGAAGCTGAAGAATCGTCCATCGAGCGAAATACTGCCATAGGGCTGGCTCCAATAGAACTTCGGGTTCCAGACCGCGCGATTATGGGCGAATCGCCAGATCGTCGAGGCCAGTCCATCCGTTTCAACGCAGAACACCTCACCGTCATAAGGCTGTTGGACGTCCTCATTTCCCTTTGGACTATAGGTCGCACCGCAGACCGGAACATTGCCGCTCAAAGCTCCGTTGCTCCACCCAAAGGTCTTTTCCATGCCCTTGTAGTAGGGCTGCGGCAGGGGATCGATCAGTTGCGTCAGGTCGGTAAGGTCTCCCAATGGCCGCGAGAAAGTGTTCAGTTCATCGACTACTCCGGGGGCGTTGACCAAGGAGTCGTAGCCCAAAGCTTCATATCCGCTGCAATGGGGGTTTGGACCTCTAAAGGGACAGGACTGGACGTTCAGCGTTGTAATATCCCAGATATAGAATCCAAATATGCCGACACCGATCTTTATATACTGTCCGTTGCCAGAAATCTTCGCATGGTCCACGCTGAATCTGTCTGGGATATTGACTTGTCCCGTCGGCCCCCACGCTCCCCCAACCTGTCCCGTCTGTGTGTTATACCAGCGGCAGCCGAGCGTCTGGTCGTAGACGATCACAAACGGGCGGACCCCACCCGAATCCCCGCCAGCGGAAATCTCCATACGGCTGTCATCGTTCGAAAGCGTCGAGTCGCTGCTCGACTCTTTCGGGCCGGCCACCAGCGGCGGCTGCGTCCCGCAGTTTGTGGTATCGAAAAGCGGCGTCGTTTGCCCGGTGGAGAAGCGATAGGTGGTCATGGTAAGCGGCGCCGTGAGCGCTGTGCCATACATAAGGTCCGGATCGACAAAGCTGAAGGTCGGACCTTCGCGCAAGGGTATGCTCAGCGCTCCCCCGGAACCGGCCCCAGGAAGAGCACTCACTGTCATGGTGGAAGGGTCGAAGGCAAAAGCGAGATTCGCGGAATCACCGCCGGCGATAACATAGAACTTACTGTCGTCCGCGCTCCATTCGTTTACGTCGCCATCGGGGTTCAGGAAAAAGTCGCCGGGCTGTTTTGGGTTTGTATTCTCGTCGGTAATTCGGACCATCGTGCCGCCAAGGTCTGGATCCCGGAAGACGACATTCGCAGCCGGCGGCGTCATCGGAGTCTTGGGATAGAACTGCCGGTTAGTGATCGCGTTAGGATACGGTTGAACACCCTGGGCAAACAGGCTCACGGAAACGATCGGAACTACCAGAACAGAAAACACGAAGCGGCGGTACATGGCAGATCTCCCCAGCTGGAATTCCTTCTTGATCCCGTAGTGGCTGCCATTTTGTCCCGGATTTACTTTCGGGTCAATGTGAAACAATTTTCAATGCGCAACAACTTGCATTCGGATCGCCCGGGTTGAATGCGGCACGCTTTCACCCCAGCAGCGAATAATTCTCGCTGGCGTCTTCGACCTGAACCATCTCCCTCAGCTCGGGATAATGCTTTACCAGAATTTGCGGCGCGCGCACTTTCCTTCCCTCCAGCAGATGCCGTAACTCCAGCGCATTGACCGCGGCTTTGGCCTGAAAGTGATTGTTGGCAATCACGTAGGTTGACTCGGCCCGGTGCGCGATGGCCTCGATTTTTTCTTTCCACTTCTCTAGTTCCGCGGGCTTGTAGAGGTAGTTGTAACGGTCGTCGCGGTTGTCACCGTCAGGCCCGCTGTCAAACCAATGCTCGTAGTTGCGGCCGTGCAGCCGGATATATCCGACGCCCGACGTAACATGCTCCGTCGGCGCGAGCGAACGTCCGAGCAACGGCTGATCGATGTTGCAGAAACCAACATTCTGGCGCATGAATTCGGCAATCGTTTCCGGCTGGTTCCAACTCTCGTGCCGCACTTCGACCACCCGCGGATACTCGATGAACTGCCGCAGCAACACCTCCAGATATTCGCGGTTCAGCGAGGTCTTCTTGAACGAGACGGGGAACTGGATGAGCAGCGCGCCCAGCCGGCCTTCCGCGGCCAGCGAATCCAGACCCTCGCGGGCGAGTCGTTCGTCCTCTTCATTCGGGCGGATGCTAGCCGCCGAAGTCGGCTCCATCACCGCCAGCGGAGAATGTGTGAACGACCGGTGCAGCTTGGCGGTGAAAAGAAAATCCGGATTCACCGCCGCTGCCTTGCGCGACCACAGACGGCCCAGTTCCGGACGTATGTGTCCATAAAACGAAGTGTTGATTTCGATGACGTCAAAAAATCGCGCCAGAAATTCGACAGGATGAATTTTCTTACGCGTGACTTCAGGCGGGTACAGAATCCCGTCCCAGTCTTTGTACGACCAGCCGGCCGTCCCTACGCGGATTCGCGGAGCAGGTTCCATACGGGCGGGCCAGATGTTCGCAGAGTAGCATATCGCCCCGCGCCACTGGCGCAAGAGCGATTCGTCACATCTGGACTGTGTGAGCCGTCACAGCGCCCGCATCTCAGCGCCGCTACTCTGGTGAGCATGCCGTCGAATCTGAACACGTCGCCCATCAAGTACCGAACAATAGCCAGCAGCGATATCAGGGTTTCCGAGGTCGGCGTAGGATGTGCCAGCGCGTGGGGGCAGCCATGGTTCGATGAAACAAAGGCTATCGACATCGTACGACGCGCCCTTGAGTTGGGAGTAACCGTGTTCGATACCGGCCCTAGCTATTCGCGCGGACACGCCGAGCCGCGCTTAGCCAAGGCCATCAAAGGCATCGATGCCGAGAAGTTGCTGATTTCTACGAAGGTTGGCACGCATATCGGTAAGAATGGCCGCCTTTATCACGATTTGACGCCAAAGGCGATCCTGCAAAGTGTCGAAGCCAGCCGCCGTCGCTTGGCATTGGATGTCATTCCGCTACTCTATCTCCATGGCCCACGCATGGGAGAATTTGACAACCAATTACTGGATACGCTCGCCGAGATACGGAACCGAGGCTGGGTGCGCTGGTTTGGCGTTAACAGCTTCGACACCGATGTTTTGGAGTCCCTGGCGGACATTGCCATTTTTGACGTCGTGATGCTTGACTACAATGTTCTTAGAGCCAGCCGTGAACCGTTGATCGCAAAGCTCACTCAAGCGGGGAAGTTTGTGGTAGCTGGCGCGGCGATGGCAAATCATTTATATGCGCCCGGCTTTCTATGGCCCAAGAGCTTCGCCGACGTGTGGTATTCGCTGCGCGTCCTCAAGAATTATCGTGGAGATTTTCTACGCGCCCGGAAATTTGCGTTCCTGGGGACCTGCGAGGAATGGACGCCGGCGCAGGTAGCTCTGGCCTTCGTGTTATCGAACAGCCAAGTCGGTGTCGCGATGTTCGGCACAACTCGTCTCCAGCACCTGGAGGAGAATATCGCCGCCTGTCGCTTGACTCCGCCGGATACTCTCGTCCGGCAGATACGAGCGTAGACCAGTTCAGCGCCATTCAAGTCCGCGGGGCGAGTAGACAATCCAAAATAAGTCTAGTACAGAAGGATCGCGACCCAGTAAGTCCCGGTCGGATACGCTGCATTGCGCGCATAGCAAGTGCCCACCGCAAACTGGCGAACACCAGGGTCGCGCAGCGGACCCAACGCGCCTACAGGCAGCACTTCGGGACGGCTCTCGGTGTAGGCGATAATTCTCCGATTGTCGTAGGCGGCCGCCAGCAGGTGAGCGTTCGGACGATCCTCTCTTGCCAGGGAACAGGTCGCCTCGTCAAGGTTCGCCGGCGTCCGCTGAACCAACTTCGGAAGCCCCGCCTGTTGCCGCATCTCATCGATTGCCCGGCCCACTAATTTTCCGCTCTCTTGCACGGAGTACGAAGCAACCTCGTGGGCGAAATCCTGCACCACATAAAGTTTGCCTTGGCTCCAGATGGCTACGATGCCCACGACGTTAAATCCGCGATCGAGCAGGTTCTCGCGGTGCGGGGGCGAATGCATCAACGCCTCGTTCGCGTCGGGAGCGCAAGTAGCATAGGCGAGATTCTCGCCAACCCGATCCATCTTCAACGGGCTGACCAGACCAATTCTTTCGAGCAGGGAGGGCTCACCGGATAACTGATGATCCAGACGCTCGCTCGCAATCATCCGCCGGCCATGCGCTCGCGCCGCTTCGCGCAGACTTTCGTCCATGCGCAACGGCAGCGCGCCGGCGAGTTCGCGGCTCTTGTTCGCCGCTTCCAGAAGTTCGTTCTCGGCGGCCGAGTCCTCGCCAGAGGATGGTCTGGCCGCCGAGTTCGAGTGGGGGGTGGGCTGCTTGCTGCTAACGTCGTTGCCGCTATTGTTGCCGGCGTCGTTGCTGATACCGTCCGCTGGCGCCGTTGTTTGCGCCGCGCCGAGTCCCGAATTTGCCGCTAACATCGCGAATAAGACCACCAGGGCCCGGATCATATTTTTTGGTTGGCGTTGCGGCGCGGGGGGTGCCGCAGAGTTCAAGCAAAAGTTCCGCTTTCCAACTCTCACGCTAACCTCTAGAATTCACCTCAGCCACTTACCATGGAGACCTTACTGCTGGTTACTGTGCTCGCCGGAACCCTTGTCCTGCTTGGGTTCTCAGCTGTTCTGCTGCGCCGCGTTTCGGCCGCCGCGCAAGTGGATGTAAAAGCGGAAGTTGCAGGCCAGCTCGAAAGGTTCAATACGGCTCTTGGCCAGAAGATCAGTGTCAGCACTGCCGATATGGCCACTAGGCTGGAGCAGACGGAAACCAATCATGGGTAGTCTTTCGATACTGGCTCTGGCAATCATCTCTGTTGGGCTGGGGAGCGTTGTTACGTGGCTGACTTTGCGGGCCAGGTCCGCCGTGCTACGGGAACAAGGATCGAGTCTGGAGCGAGCACTGACTGTTGTGCGGGAAGAGCTTAGAACGGCCAACTCGAATAACTCGGATCTTAGGGCCGAAGTTGCTGGACTCAATTCCAAACTGCAGGTGTCGGCGGAACTGCGTCCAGCTTTTCAAGCCCTGGCTGCGGACGCCCTACGGAGCAACAACGAATCTTTCCTGGCGCTGGCAACTACGCGATTGGGGACGTATGAAGCGGAAGCAAAGGGAGATTTGGAGGCCCGCCAGCAGGCCGTGGCGGAACTGGTTTCACCTATTAAGGACTCTCTGAACAAGGTCGAGGCTCAAATCCGGACGATCGAGAATGAGCGCAGCCAGGCCTACGGAACTCTTACCGAACAAGTCCGCTCATTGATTTCTACGCAAGAACAACTGCGCGGCGAGACCGGAAATCTAGTAAAGGCTCTGCGCACGCCGGCAGTCCGCGGCCGCTGGGGAGAGATCCAGTTAAAGCGTGTTGTCGAGATGGCAGGGATGCTGAGCTATTGCGATTTCGACGAACAAGCGTCCGTTAATACGATCGACGGTAGGTTGCGCCCCGACCTAGTTGTGAAACTTCCTGGGGGAAAGAGTATCGTCGTTGACGCAAAAACGCCGCTGCAGGCCTACCTGGATGCCGCGGAAACATCCGACGATGAAGTCCGGAAAGCGAAATTGCAGGAACACGCTCAACAGGTTCGGGTGCACATGGCCAAGCTCGGGTCAAAATCCTATTTCGACCAATTTCAACCTACTCCCGAGTTCGTGTTCATGTTTCTGCCAGGAGAATCATTCTTCAGCGCCGCGCTCGAGCAGGACCCAGGCTTGATTGAGTATGGGGTGAATCAGAGCGTAATCCCTGCATCTCCGACAACCCTCATTGCACTCCTCAAGGCGGTTGCCTATGGGTGGAACCAAGAAAAAATCGCTGAAAATGCGCAGAAGATCAGTCAACTGGGCAAGGAGTTGTACGAGCGGTTGCGCATCTTTGCGACCCATCTTGGTGCCGTCGGCAAGGATCTGGACCGAGCCGTGGATTCTTACAATAAGGCAGTCGGTTCGCTGGAGAGCCGGGTTCTGGTGTCGGCACGGCGGTTTCCTGAACTGGGAGCGGCGGGCGTGCTGGAAATGCCGGAACCTTCCCAGATCGAGACCACTTCCCGCACCCTCGCGCTCGTGTGGGCTGAAGAGGAAGTTCCCCCGACAGAGGAGCATTCCGAGGAAGATTCAAGCCGATGAGTCGTTCGGCCTGGAACCGAAAGGTGGATATATACCAGTGATAGCGTCCACGATATCTATAATTGGTATATACTATCGCAGGGGGAATTGCCCAAATGGCTGAGACCGGAATTGCCAAGCTGTTTCGCAACGGCCGCAGCCAGGCGGTGCGTCTGCCACGCGAATTTCGTTTTGAAGGCAGTCAGGTTCGGGTGCGCCGGATGGCAGAGGGAGTGCTTCTGGAGCCGCTGATCGCGGATGCTCAGGAGTGGTTTGCCGCGCTAGACCGCGTTCGAGAGACGCAGTTCTTAACTAAAGACAAGGAACGGAACCAACCGCTCACACCACGACGCGAGATCTTCAAGTGAAGTATCTGCTCGACACCAACGCTTGCATTGCGTTGATCAATAACAAGGCGCCTTTAGTCCGAACGCGGTTTAAGAAGGCGCTTGCCGCTGGCGCCACGGTCTGGGTTTCTTCGGTGGTAGCGTTTGAGCTTTGGTATGGGGTTGCGAAGAGCGCCCGTCCAGAACCGAATACGCGGTTGGTGGAGATCTTCTTTGAAGGTCCCGTAAGCCTACTGGCTTTCGAACCGGAAGATGCGAAAGTCGCAGGCCGTATACGAGCGACCCTGGAATCCGCGGGGAGACCGATCGGCGCTTACGACCTTTTGATTGCAGGCCAGGCGTTGCGCCATGAATTGACGCTGGTCACCGCGAACGGACGTGAGTTTGGCCGCGTCAAGGGTCTCGAATGGGAGGATTGGGCCAAGCCCTAGACCGCTTTGGCTTGTCTCATGCGAGACTCTTGACAGCTTCGCTCAATCCTCTCTCGTATGCCGAAATCAGCTTATCCATGGCGGCGTTGAGTTGGTGGTCGATTTGTTTTCGCGACGGATCAGCGTTGAACCACGCTAGCGACCGTCGAATGCCTTCGGCAAATGTGGTAGTCGCGCAATAGCCGGGAACAAAGCGTTTGATCTTGGAGTTGTCAAAGACCACACTCACGGATTTGTCACCGACTAGCGTTCCCTTTTTTTCAGGCAGGCACGCAATAATGAAGTCGGATGGAATATGCACCAGTTGCGGTTCTATGCCTACGGCGGATCCGACGATGCGGAACAGCTGGTCCCAGGTAAGCACCTCATCGGACGTGATATGAAACGCATGCCCTAAGGCTTGCTGGTGGCCGAGCAGGCCGACGAGTCCTTTGGCGAAATCGGTGTTGTGCGTTACCACCCACAAAGAGGTACCGTCTCCGGGCACAACCATCTTTTGTCCGCGGATCATGCGGTCGACCGCGGTGTAAGGCTGCTGCCAGCTACTCAGCACCAGCGGAATCTGTGTGTCGCCATAGGTCAGCGATGGGCGCACGATGGTTACGGGAAAGCCCTCGTCACGATAAGCTTGCATCAGCCGTTCTTCACAGGCGATCTTGTTGCGCGAATAATCCCAATGCGGGTTGGCCAGCGGCGTGGATTCAGTCATCAAGTAGTGCGTCTGCGGTTTCTGATAAGCACTGGTGGAACTGATGAAGACGAACTGCCGGGTGCGTCCGCGGAACAGCTTGAGATCGCGTTCGATGTCGGCGGGAGTGAAAGCAATCCAGTCGACCACCGCGTCAAAGGATTCGTGCTCGAGTTTCTGGGGCAGGGCGGGGTCGTTTACGTCAGCGATCAGCGTTTTAACGCCCGGCGGAAGTTGCGACTCATGCCGGCCGCGGCTTAGCAGCGTCAGGTCGAAGCCTCGCTTGGCGGCTAGCGCGGTGCAGGCGGTGCTGATGATTCCGGTTCCACCGATGAAAAGAATTTTCATAGGAGATTTATTTGTAGCAGGAATTCGGCATCGTTGGCAGTGATTAAGACTCGGCGAACAGGTGAATGACGACCCTAGCGAAACATTCGAAGATCAAACTCGAAGCGCTTGGGCCTTTCAATCTTCAGCTTGCGAAAATCCGAATGCGCCGGGTTCAGCAATACATTCCATTCTCCACGAATCGCTGCCGAAGGCACATGCAACGCGACGGTCGTGCCTGCACGAATCCAACGATCGCCAAAGGTCCGCAGCGATTCATCCCGCAGCTCATGCCATTTGCGGGGAAGGGAACTCAGATCGAGACGGTCAACGGCGAGCTCGTCGGGAAGGTCCGCTTCAATCGAAACCAAGTCATCGGGCCGCAGATTTGGTTCGAGATGAATAAAAGTTTCGATCGCAGCCAAAGCCAGAGAGGGAGAAGTGTAAACCACCGGCACTCCCTGACGATTCCAGCGGCCGCCATAGAGCCGCGCGCCTTCGCCCGAGAAGGCGCCGGCGGCGTGGAGCGCGCGGCAAATTCTCCACAGGCGCATCAGCTGTAGACGCCGTAGGCGATACGCCCAAGGATGTTTTCCACTTCCCTCGCCCCCAGGTCCGTATCCAGTTGATCAATTGGAACCTGGCCTCCGAGCGCGCGATTGGGTGTCCGGAGCCACTCCGCAGCCTTGGCGGTGTTGCCGATCATTTCTACCGCCGTGGCATAAACTCGCGCTAATCGCACCGTCCGGTCGGATTCGGCCGCGGTGAGGCGCGAGTGCCGGCTCAGGCGTCGAGTCAAAGTTCGCTGCGGGATGCCAAGTTTTTTGGAGAGTGCGGTACTCTTCAGATCAAGCTTCGCTCCGAGCACAAGAAGAGAGCCCGCGGGCAAACCTTTACGGATCAGTTCCGCGAGTTCGGCGAAGTTCTTAATCGAGCGCCCCAGGACTTTTCTCCCTCCCAGCACCTCGGCGATCACAGCGGAAGTCATATTAGCCTCTTGGCTATTTATGATACGCCAATTGGCGTGAAACTTCAAGGGCCGTAGTTGTCGAGTAATGGAGCAGATTGAATTTCCGACTGTGCGACGGGCGAGCCTCCAGTACAGCGCTATGTGATTTCGCAAACGTTGTCGCAAGGGCGTGGTCGGAAGGGTCCTTACCTGATGAAATAGCCAGAGACTCTCCACTGTCCATCTTTGTCGAGCGTGGGAGTAACCGTCTCCACCGCCGACTGCTTGTGCTCGAAGCTGCTCTCGTACTGAATTACCACATACTCGCCATCGGGCGCGCCCGGGAGCGTCTTCGCGTAAGTCGCGCTCTTGAGTTTGCGCGAAAGCAGTTTGCCCAGGGGATCACGGCTTGCTCGCAGCTTACTTTGCCACTGCTCCTTCGTGATAGCAGCCTTGAAGAGCTGCGAGGCCTCCTGCCAACTGTCGGCGTATTTTCCGGAGTCGACTAAAGCCAGCCACCCGTCGGCGGACTGCTGCGCAACTTCTTCAACCTTCTGCTGGGCCTGGACTGCCGAGCAAATGCCCAGCAGCAACGTGAGTAGAAAAGCTCTCGCTACAAACCTGGATTGAATTGTTCTGAGACTGATCAGCATTGAGGTTCTCCCTTTTGTATATCTAATCTGCTTTCGCTGCTGCATCGGCGGCAGGCAGCTAGCCGCGCTCAACCCGCTGGACAGCGTGGCGGTTGTTCCTTTTGAAAACCCACGTCACCTAAGCCGCTTCAATAGCAACGCCGTGATGAGTGCAGCTATGCCGATGAGAATTCCAATTAGACGCGCCTTGTTCGCTTTTTCCGACATGATGTTCCGATTACGCTCCGCGCTTGGTCTTCAACTCAGTCAGTAACTGCTCGATGCGGTCTTCTTTTTCCAGGGCGGCGAGGCGGTTTTCTACGTCGTCGGCCAGGAGTTGGGCTTTGGCTCCGCCGATAGCTTCTTCGCGGGCAACTTTTTTCTTCATGCGATCGAAGGTGGCGGACTTGCTGTTGGCATCCATCCCCGACTGCGCGTCGGTAGCTCTACTGGCAGCGCGGGCGCGGCGATGCTGCGCGATCAGCAGATCAGCCTTGGCGTTAGCCTCGGCCAGTTTCTGATCGAGATTGCGCAGGGCCGACTTTAGATTCTCCACCTGCGCTTTCTGGTCTTCGAGCTGTTGCGCGAAGTTGGCGCTCAGGTCGCGATAACTTTCCACGCGGAGAAGGGCGGCGCGCGCCAGGTCGTCGTGCTTCTTGTCGACGGCGAGCTCGGCCTTGCGCATCCACTCGTGGATTTTGTCGTCGTTTTCCTGTTTCTTTTTATCCAGCAGGTGCTGGTCGGCAATGGCGATCGCGACCTGCGTCTTGACCTGCAAGAGCTGGTTGTTCATGTCGAGGATAACTTGCTTGATCATCTTTTCGGGTTCCTCAGCTTTGTCGATCAAGTCGTTGAGGTTGGCCCGGACTAAGGTGGAAACGCGTTCAAGTAATGCCATATGGGACTCCTTTGCTTTAGTCGTTGGTCGTTCGTCGTTGGTCGTTCCGTTTTTTGCTCCAGACGCCGCCTACGATCGAAATCACGATGTAAGCTGCGATCCCGGCGGCGACCCAGACTCCCATGTGGCCGGTGGCTGCGCCTAGGGCTGCGCCCATGGCGGCTCCCAGGGCTACGGACAAGCCTAGTGATCTGGCGTGGTGAAGTTCTTCTTGCACTGGATACCTCCTGAAAGACTCTCTTTGCCGCACAACACCCAAGACTTCGGCTTGGTGGAAGCCCACCCTAACGTCGCAAACTGCGCGACGTTAGGATGGGGCACCCTCGTTCACTTTCACCTCGGTTCACTTTGTGCCCTTGGCGGGATCGGACGGCTTTGGCGCTTTGTCGCCGATCTGCCTTACTTTGCCTAGTAACTCTCCCAGTGGCATGCCGCTTAGCGTTTCGAATAACGCTGGCACCTGGGCCGCCATCTTTGTGATGTCGCCGGTGATCTTGCTCATTCCCGCCGTGTCGCCGTTGCCGGTGGAGACGATGGTGATCTTATCCACGTTGGCGAGCGGTGCGGCCAGAGCTTTGACTATTTCCGGCAGCCCGGTTATCAGTTTGTCAACGACTGCAGCTTGGTTGTACTCCTGATAGGCTGCGGCTTTTACGTTCATGGCTTTGGCTTCAGCCTCACCTTTCTTGAAAATAATTTCGGCCTCGGCTTCTCCCTGAGCGCGAATTGCCGACGCGTGGCCTTCGGCTTCCGCGATCAGACGCTGCTTCTCGGCGGCGGCGATCGTTTCGATACGCTGGCGCTCGATCTCGGCGCCTTTCAACACGGTCGCGATAAGTTCTTTCTCCCGGCGCGCGATTTCCGCGTCCTGAACTTTCACCTGTCCTTCTTTTTCTACCTGTTGCACCCTTACACTTTCGGTAATGACCTGCTGCTGCATCACGTTACTTTGAATGTCGTACGACTTGTCGGCCTGTGCCTGTTGCTTCTTAGTAACTTCGAGATACTGCGCTTTCTTGACCTCTAAGTCGCGCTGCGATTCAGCCTGCTTGGCCTGAGAGAGCGTCTCCGCCAGCACGCGCTCCTGATCGGCTTGCGCTTTCGCAACCGCGGCTTCTCGCGTTGCCATGGCACGCTTGATGGCCGTGTCGCGCTCAGCTTCAGCGGTGGCTACGTCGGCGTCGCGCTTGATGCGGGCGACGTCGGGCTTGCCCATGTTAGTGATGTATTCGTTCTTGTCGCGGACCTCTTTGATGGTGAACGAAATCACTTCGAGGCCCATCTTGTTCATGTCGTCGGCGCAAGTGCCGCGCATGCGATCGCCTACCATCTCCGGTTGCTTGACGATTTCTTCGACCGTCAGTTGTCCAATGATGCCGCGCAGATGGCCTTCCATCACCAGGCGGATCAGGCTTTCGCGCTCCTGATCGCTTTTGGTTAGGAATTGCTCGGCCGCGGTCAGGATTGACTCCTTGTCGGACTTCACCTTGATTTGCGCGACCGCCTCGACCGTGACGGCGACGCCCTGCTTGGTGTAGAGATCCTGTTGCGGAGCTACGTCGAACGACATCAGTTCGAGCGAAAGGTCCTTGCAGTTTTCGACCATCGGAAAGATGACCGTGCCATGTCCCTGGACCACGCGGGTTCCGCGAAAGCCGTAAACGATCAGCGCTTCATGCGGTCCCGCTTTGCGGTATAAGCGGGCCAGCATGCTCATCAGGAACAAGGTCGCCAATACGACCAGTCCCGCGATGACCCAGATTTCAATTGCTATGCCGAAATACATATCGCCTCCTGGAAATCGTTGCCCTCGGCGGCCAAAGCCGCCTTCTCAATCCTGACTGTCTGGCACGATCAAAGTCGTGCCCTTCCCAAAACCTGTATCAGGCGCATGTACCGCGCACTGTCTAACCACGCGTCACGACGCCCGTCACCATATCCAGGTCTCGTACGATCCGCTCCGGATCGCTGTGCCCCAGAAAAACTTCGCCGTTCGAAGTTTTGATATGCACCACCTTGTTGCACCAGACATAAGCCCGAGTGCTGCCGACGCCGCGAATGCCGTAGCCGCGGATGAACGACCAGGGCTCGATCGAATAACTCACGATCGATTGCTTCGGAATCGAGCGCAGGTGGAACCCAAGCATGCGGATCTCAACCCCGTGGCGCAGGAAGCGGTACTGAAACCCGCTCCATGCCATCGCGCACACTCCCAGACCGAGGATGCCTACGAGAATCATCGGCCACAAGGCCGCGGTCGTCCGTGCCAGCGACAGTGCGATTACCGGCCCGGTCATTACCAGCAGGATGATCAGACTCCAGGCTTGCCCGGAGTGCGTCTCTTCCGCCACAACATCGGGCGCCAACACATCGGTTTGGAATGCATCGTTCATATTCAGCCTTTAACTTCAGCCTTTAACTCTTGGCGCGCAGTTCTTCGTTGCTCATCTCGTCCCACAGCCGCACATACGCAATACCCTTGTCGTAGCGGGTAACCACGATCTCCGCGCCCTTGTCGATGGCGCCGCCGTTTTCGCTGCGGGCGCCGCAGGTGCGCCGGGTGCCGGCCTGCGAGTAAATGATTTCCCCGGTTCCACTTTCACGGATGGGCATCGATATTCGTCCCAGCACTCCGATCATTTCGTAATCGGCCGCATCCATGTTTTCCTCGCGCGAGATCAGCACACGCGAGAGAAACAGGAAAACGATGGCCGCGCCGAAGAGTCCTGCTCCCAGGGCGATTAACAATCCGAGCGCGAACCAGATACTCGAAAAGCGTGTGATCAGAAAACCGGTGCCTCCGAACCAGGCGAGAAACGCCGTCAGCGTAACAAAGTTGAACGGCGAAACCGGCGACTGGTCACCAGCGTGGCCTCCAGCTGGGCTATGTGCCGCACCAGCGCCGTGCCCAGCCGGAGCATGTCCAAGGTCAACATGACCGCCAAAATCGTGACCGCCAAAATCCGGAAAGTGCGGCAGATGCAAATGCCCGTGCAGCCCGCCGACGACGAACGAAATCGCGCTCAACAGAAAGCCGACAGCGAAACAGATCAGGTAAAAATCAGCCCATGTCATAGTTTTCGCCTCTTTGGTGCGGCGGGCGCGGTGCCCGTGCTGCGCGCGAGTTCGGGCCGCAGCGCTTCGAACAGGCGGTCGGCGAGTCCGGGCGTGTTCAGGATTTCGCCGAGCAGCAACAGGCAGCGCCGCGTGTCTTTGTCACGCGCCACCTTGATCAGGACTTCGCTCACCTGCGGGTCGCTGGCGAAACGCTCCGAGCCTTGCAGCAGCCAGACATCGAGTTGGCCTTCCGTGGTGCGCAGGTCGCTGACCAGTTCGGTGTGATAGCCCTCGGGATCGTCGACCAGAAAACCGGGGTGCACCTTAAAAAAGCGCGCCAGCAAAGTGCGTGACGATTGCGTCATATGCGGACGCTTGCCGCGCTCAATCTGCGAAAGATACGACTGACTCATGGTCTTGCCCGTCTCGGCTTGAATGCCCTTCATCAATTCCTGTTGGGTGAGGGGCCGATTCATGCCGCGCAGGGAACCCTCGACCTCGCGCAGGTAGCGAATTTTTTCTCCCAGCGTCATAATATGCCAGATCGCGATAACAATATCGCAATATGGAATAACTGTCAAGAACTGCATTGTGCCTGTTTGCAAGGGTTTGGGTTTATGGGCCGACGTGCGCCTCGCCCGTCCGCCAGGCGGCGATGCCCGGCGTTCCACCAGCAGCCCGGCGCCGGTCGCGGCCAAAGAAAAGCCTCCGCTGCAGCGGAGGCTGGAACCGGCAAAGGCGAACGCGCCGGTCTTACTTCTACTTCTAGTTGTAGTTCTAGTTCACTTGCAATGGAACAGTAGTTTGGTGCGACGCTGCCCCTCCGGCCGTACCGACGATGGTGATCTGATAGGTCTCGGCCTGTGTTCCGGTGGCGGTGGGAACACTGGTGCTGGCCGATCCACAGCTTGGGAGCACGATTATGCCCGCGATCAGGCACAGTACGGCTCCAATCAACCAGAGGCGGCGCTTGCGTCCGGCGCCTATCCCCAGTCCGATCAGGCTCACGCCTCCGATGGGAAGCCAGGTAGCGTAGAACGGGCCATGGCGCAGCAGGCTGGCGCCGTTCGTGGGGCGGGCCACGGTGGCGATGCTCAGCGTGGTGGTTCCACAAGCGGTTCCTGCCAGGGTGACGGTGGTGGGGTTAAAGGTCGGAGTGGTTGCGGTCACCATCGAAGGGCTCGTAGTTTGGCTTGGCGTGATGACCGCGCTATAGCCATACGGCAGGGATTGAGGCGTAGGACAGAAAGTGACCAGAATGGTAGCCGTGTCGCCGTCATTCACGGTGGGCGTCAGAGGAACGGCGGTGACCTGGAAGTCGACGACCTTCACTGCTGGTTGCGAGGCGAATACCGTTACTGCGCTCCCGTTCGCACTCACGTTGCCCGCAATGGTGATGCTCGAAGTGAGCACGGGAATAGCCGGTGTCATGTCGACTTCGACAGTTGCCGGAGAGCATGGTGGCGGACTGGTCGTGCATACATCCAGGATCTGAATACTGCAAGAGATCGTCGACCCTTCCGCCTGGCCGCAGCTTCCCGTGCCGCTGTCTATTTTCGCGGTGGGGTTTCCCGTCAGTCCGGAGGTGGGTAACCCGGTGGCGTTAAACTGCACCAGGTTGGCCGTGTCGGTTCCCCCGTTGGTGATGTCAAACGTAAACGCGACCTGATTCCCGGCCGCGACCGACGGGCTGGGATTTGGACTTGTGTTCGGGATGGTGAGGTAAAGTGTGCTGCTGGCGGCGATCTTGGTGACAAAGGCATTCTGCGTCCCTACCAATTGTCCCTGGTAAGGAGGCACGGGAGGAGGACCAGGAGGACCGACGGTCGGAAAATTAGTGGATTGGGTGGTGCCAGCCACGTAGGCAGCGCCGTAGATGTCGATGGCGATTCCAGTCCCTTGATCGGTTCCGCTGCCGCCCAGATAGGTTGAGAAATCGCCGGCGCCCTGTCCTGACAATTCCGTCAAAATCAGCGCGGCGAAGGCGTCTGAATCCGTGTTGGTGTCCCCCTTACACGGTGCGGGCACTCCGGGCTCGCCGAGGCAGGGCTGGACCGTATTTATGGTTGTCGGGAAGGGCGGGTTGAAGGAACTGGTTGTGCCCACGACATAGGCTCCTCCTGTGGAGTTCACCCTAACGTCCTGGGCGATATCGGGGCCGGCGCCGCCCAAATAGGTAAAGTAGGTCAGCGGATACACCGACCCGACGATGGGGCCGATCACGGCGAGGAATGCGTTGGTGTTCGGGGGGGTTGCATTGTTCTGAGTCTGAAAGCCAGTGCCAGGGAGAGCCCAATTGGTGGAGCTGGTCGAGCCGACGACGTAGGCGTTGCCTGACGCGTCCACCGCGATGCCGTTGCCGTTGTCATTACTGCTGCCGCCTAGGTAAGTGGAGTAAACCGGGTCGGAGTTAGGCTGGTTCGGGTTGATCTTGGCGACAAAAGCGTCGGTCGTGCTGGTCGGGCCTCCCGAAGTGCAATTTGGCAAGCTCGGTTGATTGAGGCAGGGCTGCTGGGCATTGAAGAGCGGAAACGCCGGCTGCGTCACTGCGTTCGATCCGGCCACGCCGAGTTCGTTGGTGGTTCCGGTGAAGTACAGGTTCACGCTGGACGAGGAAGGGTCCACGGCAATGCCGCCACCGATCGCGATATTGTTCGTCCCAAAATTTCCGCCACCGAAGTAAGTCGAATAGGCGATGCTGGTGTACCCGCTGCCGGCGGTATCGATCTTGCTGGCGAAGAACTGCGTACTCCCGGTATTGTTCGCGGTCTGAAAGCCCTCGGGGCTGGCGGGAAATGGGTTGAGCAAGGCAGCGGGGTTGTTGGAAGTGGTAACCCCGGTGACGTAGGCGTTGCAAGTTGGGTCACAGGTGCCGTCGATGGCCAGTCCGGTCACCGAATCCGTGCCGTTGCCGGCGAGATAAGTCGAATAGGCGAGACTGTAGACGCTGTTCTGGCCGTTCCATGCGATCGCGCTGAGGAATCCGTGGCTTCCAGTCTGAGGGGCCTGTTGGTACCCATTGGTGGTGGTAGGAAAGTTGGTGGAAGTGGTCGTACCGGCAACGTAGATATTGAAGCTCTGATCCACTGCGATTCCCGCCAGGCTGTCGGTCCCCGAGCCGCCCAAGAAGGTGGAAAACACGAGCTGTGGGAATCCTGCTTGCGGTTGCGGATTGATCTTGGAAATAAACAGGTTCTGCGCCGTGCTGGAGGTGCAGTCGCCAGCTAAAACTCCGGGTTCGCCGAGACAGGGTTGGATCGCGCCCACGGTCAGCCCCACTGCGGTCGCCGTCACGGGGAACTTCGCAGAGGTGGTCGAGCCTGCGACATAGATATTGCCGGCGGGATCGACCGCGATTTTCACCAGATCCAAAGGCAGAGTTGTTATCGAACTGCCCTCGCCGCCGGCGCCGAGGTAGGTCGAATAGCTCAGGACCGGGTCGATGACGAGTTCGCGGCTGTGGTCGTAGTCTCCGATGGCGAATCCGATTTTGTTATCTGCGAGCTGGCGAAAACTTCCCGCCACTATTTTTTCGGCGTTGCGGGACTCATTGCCCGGCCCAGGCGCTGCAGGCTGATAGACATGAGGTGCATGGAAGCGTATGTCTCCGTTGGCGGTCGACAGGACGAGGTCGCCGGAATCGCCGGAATCAATACGGGCGGAAGCGCCGTTGAAGCTCAACGTAATCTGCTTGGGATCCGCGCCGGCCGCGACTCGGAAGTCGTACTCCAGTTGCCCCTGATCGCCGTAGTAAACCAGGTCGACGCCGGGATAAACCGCCTGATACTGCACCCGCGCAAACTGCGGAATGTTCTGCCGCCACTTGGCAGGATCGCTGCCGATGAAGTAGTTGCTCTTTCCCGGCAGAGGCGACGTCCCGGAAACCAGAGCAGAAGCGTTCGCTCCCTCCAGTCGCATGCGAACCACCGAGTTGGCCTTAGGCTGCGGGGCGGTAGCCGTCCGAGGGTTCGGGACTGGCTTCTGGAGTTCGAGCACGGCTTCGTCGGCGGTCAGAAACAGGCCGTAACCGGCGCCGCGCGCGAGAAACTTGACCTGAGGAGCGGTCTGCCCCTGGTTCGCCTCGAAGAACATCGGCAGCGACAAAGACAGAGCCTTCTGTAGAGACGGGGCTTGCCCCGTCTCTGCTGCGAGCGTCAGGTGGCCGGCAGATCTTTGCCCAGATTCCGTCCCGCTGGCTTTGACGCCCTGGACTGCGCTCCCAAAATAAAACAGAACGCCCGCGGCAGCGAGCATGGCCACCGCCAGAAACGCAGCCTTCATCCCATTTGCTGATTTTTTCGCTGCCACCAAACGTCTCACCGATCCTCCTGCCGACACCGGGTAATTCCGATTCACGAAGCTCCTCCGATTTCCCAATTTCGTGGGGTGAGAACAAGAATGGCACACAAATACCGCTGCCCCTCGACACCCTCAGGAAGCGGTTGCGTACCTGTCACCAGAATACTGGGATTGAACCAAACAAATACTTTTACATCCAACAGATACGCTGTCAAGCGGACAGACAGCATGGGCCGCCTAGTGAGAAGCTGAAAGCGAGGCAAATGGTTGTAAAGAAAAAGATCTCAGGAGAACAGGTCTCGGTGTCGGGTCTCAGGCCTCACGAAAAACTTCGCTAATGGAGTGGCGGCTTGCGCGTCTTCGATCCGACGCTTCCGTCATGTTTTCCTGACGGCCGACGCTTGAGACCCGACACCTGCCTCTTCCATCTCCCGCTTCAGGCGCGCATAGCACGCCACAATCGTTCTGAGATAAGTGATGTGGATCACCCAGGTGGCGGCATAGGCTGCAAAAAGGTATCCGTTTTTCATCGCGCACCCCTGCGGGGATCCATCAGCGATTCCAAAGCATGGGCGTGATCGACGTCGCGCTGCAACTTTTCCAGCCGATACCGCGACCAGCAGACGAGAAAAGCGAAGCAGGAAAACGCCAGCCAATTAATGAGCAGCACGTGCAGCATGCGCGGATCAATCGATCCGCCTCCGCCCATGACCGGCTGCGGATGCTGGGTGCGGAAGAACCAGATCGAGAAGTAAACGAACGGCACACAGAGCGCGCCGAGAACGGCCAGCGCAGCCGCCAGCAAGGGCGTCTCTCCGCTGGAGGAAAAGCGGCGCAGAAAAAGATAGCTCACGTAGATAAGCCAGAGCACCAGCGTCGAAGTCAGGCGCATGTCCCAAGTCCACCAGATCCCCCACACTGGACGCGCCCAAATCGGCCCGGTGACGAGCACCACCGTGCAGAAAACCACACCGACTTCGGCCGTGACCAGCGCTACGATGTCGGCAGCCGGGTTGCGCTTGATCAGATAGAAAATCGAAGCTCCGAAATTGACGAAGAAGAGGATGAACGCCGTCCAGGCCGATGGTACGTGGTAGTAGAAAATCCGTTGCACGTCGCCCATGGTCTGCTCCGTAGGAGCAACCACCAGCGCCTGGTAAAGCGCGTAGATCAGCAGAATGCAGGTCAGCACGCCGAGGATGGGGAAGACTTTTCTCATTCAGTCATCGAATCATTTAGCGATTGAGTCATTGAAAGTCTATGGGGTTCAATGATTCAATGCTTCAATGATTCAATGTCTCAATAACATCATTCCGCATTCAACACAGTTTCAAACAACAACAGGCACACCGTAGTAAACACCAGATCGTAAGTCCCAAGCAACACGATCCAGAAGCGCGCCCCTTCGCCATTGAGTATAGCGGTTGTCGCCTGCACCATGGCCAGCAGGGCTGGAATCGAAATCGGAAAAAGAAGAAGCGGCAGCATGATCTCGCGGCTGCGCGTCCGCAGCGACATAGCTGCAAAGAATGTTCCGTTCACCACTAGCGCCCAGGTCCCGAACACGGCGATCAGCAGCAGTGGCCATGCCGGGCCCAGCGCGCGCAACCGGTAAAACATAATGAACAGCGGAGTCATGAGCGCCTCCAGCACGCTCACGAAAATAAAATTCCCCACTGTCTTCGCCACGAACAGCGAGTTCGCCGGAGCCGGCGATACCCGGTACGCATCGAGCACCTGATTGCGAATCTCGCGCGCCCAGGTCTGGTTCAGCGCCACCACCGCCGCGAACAGAAACGCGACCCACACCAGCCCGCCGGCGATCTGGCGCGATTCTTCGGCCGTTGGATCGAACGAAAAACTGAACACCACTACCACCAGCAAAGAAAAAAACAGCATGGAGTTGATGGCGTCCTTCGATCGCCACTCCAGGCGCAGATCTTTGAGCAGGGTGACGCGAGTGATGCCGGTGGGCGCGCTCATGACTCAGCCTCCGGCCGCTTCAGATCGCGCGTGCGCCCGACAATCCTGCCGAATTCCATCCATACAAACTCGTCGGCCGCGGCCTCCAGCAGCGCTGCCTGGTGCGTGACCAGGAAGATGGTCGTGCCGCGATCGCGGATTCCGGCCAACAGGCGCACCATTTCGGTGGCGGAATGCAGGTCCACATTGGAGAAAGGTTCGTCGAGCAAAAGGATTTTCGGGTCATTAAGTAAAGCCCGCGCCAAAGACATCCGTTGCCGCATGCCTTGCGAATACTGGCCAACGGGCCGTGCGAGCTGAGGATCGAGACCAACCGCGCGTATGACCTCAGCGCAACGCGTGCCGCTGTCGATGCCGTAAAGCCGGGCAAAGTATACGAGATTCTCCATCCCCCTCATCTCGTCATAAAGAAGAGAAGGATGCGCCATATATCCCACCTGCGCGCAGATGTCGTGAAACCTGCGGGAGCCGAGGATCGTGACTTTACCGCTCGAGGGCTGGCTGAGTCCTGCCAGAGTGCGCAGCAGCGTAGTTTTGCCGGCGCCGTTGTCGCCAAGAATGGCGTAGAGTTTGCCGCCGGAAAATTCCGCGGTGACGCCACGCAAAGCGGCAAAACGGCCAAACTGCTTGATCAGGTTCGAGATTGTGACGACGGGGGCGACGGATTCAGTCAAAGGAACAGTGCACTCTGGCACTTACGTAGTCGTAGATCGCAATTCTTCAATAATCGACCGCAACTCCATAACCGCTGCTTCATCCATCTCGCCCGAGGCTGTTTACTAGTGGGCTCAGCTCGTCGCAGCGTTTACGATAACGTTCGACACGCGGATCTTGTTGCCCTGTCTCCGCGAAATCACACCATTCGATCGAGTCACTCGGCCCGTCTAGGAAGGCCTCGATGACATGAGCTGCTTCTTCCGCAGTCATGTCTGGCGTCCACCGTACTCTATTAGGATTCGACTCGAACCACAACGACGGCGGCCAAAGATTTATGTGGGGGCCACCGCGGCTTTTTTGCTTCCCCATAAGCGTTTCCTTGAAGGAATGACAGCTAATTCGCCATCCCGCGCGAACCCGAACCCTGATTCTGCGACATGCTCTTGCCCGGCACGGCGGCCGGAGCGGCTCCCGGTTGCGGCGCGTACTTCGAAGCGCACTTGGCCTGCAGTCCCTTGGCGTGGAAAACGCCGTCGCGCCCGAAGCTGCCATCAGCCAAAGCCTGCGAGTCATCCTTAAAAGTGTCGGGAGGAGCTTCGGTCCCTGTATACGAAACCGGCAGCGTCAGATCGTTTTCCTTCAGCACGAAATCCACGCGGGTTCCGGAGCGCTTGATCGATCCCGGCACTACGTTTCCCGCCACGCGCAAACGCTTGGCGTACGCCTCGTTCCCCATGCCGTTTAGTTCTTTGATGGTGACGTAGTAGCTCTTGCTATCCTGCACGCCCGTGTAGGCAAGATAGCCGAGCGAGAGCAGAATCAGCACGGTCACCGAGCCAAACTTGAGATACTTGCCGGCTTCGCTGGACATTTAACAACCCACCTCTGCTCAAAAACTGTACGCGCCAAGCGGGAGCCGGTCAAGAAGCGTCGCGCCGCGCCAGAGCAATGGAGAGCCGGGCGCCGCGCCGGCCCCCAAACCGCTGACAGTGGAGAGAAACATCCCGTTTTCAATAGGATGACGGCCGTTAATAAAGTCCATAGACTTACTTGACATTATTCGGCGGCTGCTCTATATTTCTATCGTTCCCTCCTGGCCCGTACCACCATTCGCCTGGTGGTACGGGCCCTCTTTTTTGCTTAGTTTCCTTCTTTGTCTTTTTCTTCTTTTTCCCGCTCGTAAGGCTTTTGCATGTCTCGGCGGCATTCGTCGAGGGCGCCCTGGGTACTGTCATTCGTCTGGATGCACTGGCGATATTCGTTGATGGCGCGTTCGCGCTGCCCGGTGATGTCGAAAATCTTACCCAGCTGCAGGTGGCTCCAAACCTCGGTCCAGCGCGGCTCCCCGTCACCATTCAGCGATTCGCGGTAGGCGTTCGCCGACGCTTGATAATTCCTCTGCATGAAAAATACCTCGGCGATCCGGTAGTGAGCGTACGAACTGTTCTTGTTCACTTCGAGCGCTTTGTTGAACTCGCTCAGAGCGCCCGCCAGATCGCCTTGCTGGATCAGACCTTGTCCTCGCAATATGGAGGCGCGCAGTTTGACGTCCTTGTTGTTGGTGAGCACGCGGTTTCCGGGATCGATCGAGATCCGCCTCGGCCGTCCAAAGGTCTCGACCGAAAACGGGGAATCGGTTCCCACCACCTCAATACGCTTTTCTTCCGTTCGTCCGTCGGTATCGATTTTCA